>VAPL011140403.1_pt1 | contig 22333 bp, 15 predicted proteins | sample 3395061 | NCBI WGS metagenome assembly VAPL01 (sample SAMN08290444, study PRJNA428436) | hydrothermal vent metagenome | isolation source: Deep-sea hydrothermal vent chimney 2 | place: Pacific Ocean: Juan De Fuca Ridge | depth 2182 m m | reverse complement strand
TCACTAGCTCGGTCTTGGCGCCGCGCAGCAAACCGGCAAAGGCGTATTCGGACAGGCTATCCGGCACGGGGGTAACGGCGGCGAGGATAGTGGCGGGATCCGCACCCAGCGCCACAGCAACTGGGAACGGCTCGCTCGGATGCTGTTTTTGCCAGTCACGAAAATCCAGCGCGCCGCCGCGATGGGCCAGCCAGCGCATAATGACCTTGTTGCGCCCAATCACCTGCTGGCGGTAAATACCCAGGTTTTGCCTGTCCTTGTGCGGTCCGCGCGTCACCACCAGCGCCCAGGTAATCAGGGGGCCGGCATCACCCGGCCAGCAGGTCTGGATTGGCAGTGTGCCCAGATCCACCTGCTCGCCCTCGAGCACGATTTCCTGACAGGCCGCCTTTTTCACCACATTGGGCGACATATTCAGCACCTGCTTGAATATGGGGAGTTTCTGCCAGGCGTCTTTCATGCCTTTTGGCGGTTCCGGTTCCTTGAGGTAGGCCAGCAGTTTGCCCACTTCGCGCAAGGCGGCTACGGATTCTTCGCCCATGCCCAGGGCAACGCGCTCGGGGGTGCCAAACAGGTTGGCCAGCACGGGGACTTCTGAACCACGCGGATTTTCGAACAACAGAGCCGGACCACCGGCACGCAGGGTGCGATCGCAGATCTCGGTCATTTCCAGAAAGGGATCGACGGCCTGGCTGATACGTTTAAGCTGGCCTTTTTTTTCCAGCAGACGGATGAAATCGCGCAGATCGTTGTATTTCATTAAATTCGAAACCCGCCGTGACGTTTGCGGTTGCGATAGTCCATGATGGCGATGCCTGCAGCGAAACCCGCGATTAAAAACAGCAGCATCACACCCCAGAACCAGCTGGGTAATCCAGGCGGTTCACTGGCCATCTCCCTGGGCGTGAGCGGTTCTTTTCCCTGTAGATTGCGTAAGGCCATGTTGATGCGGATGCGCAACCTGGTGAGTTCTTTTTCTGCGGCGATAGAGTTTGTTGCTTGTTTGCGGGTGTCCTTGTCTATTTGTTTGAGTGAGCCAAGCTGGCTGATTTGGGCTTTCAGTTTTTCTATTTCGGCTTTAGCTTGCTGGAGTTTTTGATCCTCAGCGACCACCTTTGTCGGTTGTTTGTTCTGAAGCTTTTTTTTCAGCTCCTGCATCGAGGTTTTGGCGTTGGAAACCTGATCCTGGCGTATCTGCAGTTCGCGTTCTGTTTTTTTCAATTTCTGTTGCAATGCTGCGAGCTGTTTCTGCGTTCGTTTATGTTTGGCCAGCAAAATATCATATTGCGCCGGTGCGGGCTGTTCTTTTACCAGAAAGGCCGCGTCGACCCAGCCCTGGGTGCCGTTAGGCAGGCGAACTTTTTTAAAGCTGTTTTCCTCGGCCAGAATTTCTAATGAGGTGCCGCTGGGTACCGATTGCAGCAGGGGGCTGTCGTTGCTCGCACTTTTATGTATACCCAGTAAAATGCGGTCAGTTACATACAGGCTATCGGCCCAGAGGCTATGTGCAAACAGCATCAATAATAAAATTGAAATGCCGGTTTTTGATGTCATTGGTCTTTCCTTGAATCAGATTTTATTAGTCTGCAATTCCGCTGTGGCGCAGGAGAGCATCGATTTGTGGCTCTCTGCCACGGAAGTCTATGAACAGATCCATCGGTTCTTTGGTACCACCCTGCTCAAGAATAGTGTGCAGAAATTTGCGCCCGCTGGCGGGATCAAAAATACCCTGTTCTTCAAACAGCGAAAAGGCGTCCGCTGATAGAACTTCCGCCCACTTGTAACTGTAGTAGCCTGCAGCATAACCTCCCGCAAAGATATGTGAGAAGCTGTTTTGAAAACGGTTGTAAGGCGCGGGCTGGATCACGGCAACCTCGGCACGGATCTGATCCAGTGTTTTCTGTACCCGTTGTGCCCGGCCTGAGTGGTCTGCCGGATCATAATCAAGATGCAAATGAAAATCGAACAGGGAAAATTCCAGTTGCCGCAGCATTTGCATGCCGGACTGAAAATTCTTCGCCGCATACATCTTATCGAACAGCTCATCGGGCAGGGGATCGCCGGTTTTGACATGACCGCAGATTAAGCTCAGCGGCTCCTTTTCCCAGCACCAGTTTTCCATAAACTGACTGGGTAGCTCCACCGCATCCCAGGCCACGCCACTGATACCCGATACGCCGGGGTAGTCTACCCGGGTCAGCATATGGTGCAGACCGTGACCAAACTCATGAAACAGGGTGATGACTTCGTCGTGTGTGAACTGCGCCGGTTCGTCGTTGATGGGTGGGGTCAGATTGCAGGTTAGATAGGCTACCGGTGTTTGCACCGTATTATCGGGATTACGCTTGCGGCCAACACAGTCATCCATCCAGGCGCCGCCGCGTTTGTTCTCGCGCGCGTAGAGATCCAGATAGAACTGGCCGCGCAGTTCATTATCTTCGTCGTAGATATCAAAAAAACGGACATCTTTGTGCCAGCAGTCAATGCCTTCAACTTCCTGAATGCTCAGACCGTAAAGCCGCTTTACCACCTCGAACATGCCGGGTATGACGCGCGTTTCCGGAAAGTACGGTTTCAGCTCTTCCTGGCTGATGTCGAACGTATGCTGGCGCAGCTTTTCCGAGTAACAGGCAATATCCCAGGGCTGTAATTCACTGATCCTGTAGTGCTCGCGGGCGAAGTCCTGTAGTTCCTGTAATTCCTTTTCCGCCACTGGTTTGGCGCGTTGCGCCAGGTCATGCAGGAAGCCGATCACCCTTTGCGGTGAATCGGCCATCTTGGTTGCCAGTGAACGTTCGGCATAGTTTGAGTAGCCCAGCAGTTGTGCGGATTCGTGACGCAGAGCGAGAATCTCTTCCATGACATCCGCATTGTCCCAATCGCCTGCTTCCGGCGCCTGAAGTGGAAATAGATCTGAGGCGCGGGTGACATAGGCGCGATGGATTTCTTCTCGCAGGCTGCGATCATCCGCATAGGTGATCACCGCGTAATAAGAAGGAAAATCCAGCGTGAACAGCCAGCCGGTTTTCTGTTTCTGCCGGGCCGCCTGTTCCGCCATTGCCCGTGCGGAATCCGGCAGCCCGGCCAGACGGGATTCCTGTTCAATCAGGATGCTCCAGGCCTGGGTGGCATCCAGCACATTTTCTTCGTAACGGGTGGTCAGTTGCGACAGGCGTTGACGAATTTCCCGGTAGCGGTTTTTCTTTTCCTCCGACAGATCCACGCCGGAAAGATGAAAGTCACGCAGGGCGTTATCGATGATTTTCTGCTGGGCCAGATCCAGTTCAGCAAAGCCCGGGCTGTCTTTTATAAATTTGTAAGCTTCATAGAGTCGGCGATTCTGGCCCATTTCCGTGGCATACTCGCTTAGCTTCGGCAGGCAGGCATTGTAGGCCTTGCGCAAGGGTTCGCTGTTGACTACGGAGTTCATGTGACTAACCGGCGACCAGACTCGGCTTAGTCGATCGTCCATGTCTTCCAGTGGCTGAATCAGCGTGTCCCAGCTATAGCGGTCTTTGTAATCATCGAGACGCTGGTTTACCGTTTCGCGGATTTCCTTCAGCAGACTGTCGATGGCGGGTTCGACGTGCTCAGGTTTGATGCGAGAAAACGGCGGCAGGCCGGTCATTTCGAGCAGGGGGTTGGACATGTCAATGCTGGCCTTGGGGGTATTATTTGTCATAATTTTAGTAACGAGTCTGTCGGCGGGTAGAGTATTCTACCGCGCAGATGGGAGAGCGGTTAATTTAACACGATGAATCACAACAGGAAATCGAATGGTCGATAAATCTTTACCGTATGCGGATCTGACTCCGGATGTCATTCTCGATGCCGTGGATGCCAGTGATTACCGCACCAGCGGCAGTCTGTTGGCGCTGAACAGCTATGAAAACCGGGTTTATCAGATTGGTCTCGATGATGGTGGCTTTATTATTGCCAAATTTTATCGGCCCGGTCGCTGGGAAGATGAGGCGATTATTGAAGAACACGATTTCAGCCTGGAACTGGCGGCAGAGGAACTCCCGGTTGTTGCACCCCTGCCGGACGCCCATCAGCACACGCTGCGCCACTATCAGGGCTATCGTTTTGCGCTGTTTCCTCGTCGTGGCGGCCGTCCGCCGGAGCTGGACGATCCGGAACATCTACGCCAGCTGGGGCGTTTCCTGGGCCGCATTCATGCGCTGGGGAATCGCTCTCGTTTTGCCCATCGTCCGCGCCTGAGTACACAGCGTTTCGGTCGTGAGGCGCTGGACTATCTGCTGGAAAACAACTTTATTCCGACCGAGATCCTGCACAACTACCGGCTTGCTGCAGAAGAAGTGTTGAGCCAGGTTGAAAGTACCTGGGAGGCTCTCCTTCCCCTGCGTGAACTGCGCCTGCACGGCGATTGCCATCCCGGTAATATTCTCTGGACTGATAAGGGCCCCCATTTTGTCGATCTGGATGATTGTCTCAGTGGTCCGGCAATTCAGGATCTGTGGATGCTGCTGAGTGGCAGCCAGGAACAGATGAGTATCCAGATGCAGCAGATCCTGGAAGGCTACACGACTTTTTTTGATTTTGATTTGCTGGAATTACAGCTTATTGAACCCCTGCGCGCCCTGCGCATGTTGCATTACAGTGCCTGGCTGGCGCGGCGTTGGCAGGACCCCGCTTTTCCGTATGCCTTCCCCTGGTTTAATACACCGCGTTACTGGGAAGAGCAGCTTTACAGCCTGCGTGAACAACTTGAGCGATTGTCGATGCCCACGGTAGACGTTGGTTAAGAAAATAATGGCGGAATGGTTGTGCCGGGAATGTTTCTCGGGTTTGTGGGATGCCGCGTTTTTCAGACTGCTTTAGTCGTTCGCCGCGACATCGATCATGTATTCTATGGATTCCTGTTCCAGCAGTTCCCAGCTGCTGGAACAGGGGGTTCTCAGAATGTCCGTGCTCTTGCTGTCTTCCTGTTTATCCAGACGAGAAGTCCTTTCCTCCTGTTTTGATAGAAGAACAGCGCTTTCTTTCAGCCAGTGGACGATCCGCATCTGGCCCTGGGCATCTTCGGTCAGGGCGGTACAGTTTTCTACCCAGTCACCGGCATTGGCGTAGGTGATGCCATCATCCATATCTTCCATTGCCGCATGATGAATGTGGCCGCAGACAATGCCGTCCACGCCGCGCTGACGGGCTTCGCGTACCAGCGCCTGTTCGAAGCTGCTGATAAAGTTCACCGCATTTTTGACCTTGTGTTTCAGGTAGTGGGAGAGCGACCAGTATGGGAAGCCCAGGCGACGGCGCAGCTTATTAAAGTGGCGATTAAGCCAGAGCAGAACATCGTAGGCCCAGCTGCCAATATGTGCCAGCCACTGATTGCTGGCTACTACACTGTCAAATTCGTCGCCGTGAATGAGCAGCAGGCGGCGGCCATCGGCGGTTTCATGGACGGCGTTAAGCTGTATTTGAATGCCATTAAAATTACTGCCCGCATATTTGCGCAGCATTTCATCGTGATTGCCGGGGATGTAGATCACCTGGGTGCCGGTGCGCGCTTTTTTAAACACCAGTTGCAGCAAATCATTATTGAGTTGCGGCCAGTGCCAGCCTGAACGCAGCTTCCAGATATCAATGATATCGCCGAGCAGATAGAGGTATTCACACTCGGTATTGCTTAGGAAATCGAGCAAATACTCGCTTTGGGCATCACGCGTGCCGAGGTGTGTATCGGATATAAAGACTGCACGTTGTTTGAATAATGATGACATATTGACAACTCTCTGTGCCTGAACACGAGGCCACCTTGCCTGTTTCTTATGACCAGCATGTAACAGATTTGTGAATATTTATTGACCGGATTGTCATATGGATGTCTTTATTCGTTCAATAAAGTGTCATTTTCTACATCTAGACTTATCTTCAGTTTACTCATCCAATGGGGATTGTTTATGAGTCAGATGACGCGGGTGACAGGCAGCCAGCCCTTTAAGCTCAATGGAGTTCTGGCAGGGACGCGTGGCTATGGTGTGAGGCACCGTCTGGGTGGCTTACTTGAAACGGTGATGGAAAAGGCATGTTATCTCGATCACCTTAACCGTCTGTATGCTGAGTTACCGGAAACCCGGGATGATCGGGATTTCCTCCGGATAGTTCTGGAGCTGTTTAAAATAGATTATCACGTCGCGGACCAGGGACTCACGCGCATTCCGCGAGAGGGGGGTCTGATCATTGTGGCGAATCATCCCTTTGGCGCAATCGAAGGCGTGATCATGGCGGCTATGCTGCGAGGCCTGCGTGATGATGTGAAGATTCTGGCCAATGGTCTGCTCCAGCGTATTCCCGAAATCAGCGATCTGTTTATCGGGGTCGATGTTCTGAGCGGCAAAGGTGCTGCGCAACGTAACATGTCGCCGATGAAAGAGGCGATGCGCTGGGTTGACAAGGGTGGCGTGCTGGTTGTTTTCCCGGCGGGAGAAGTGGCCCATCTGGATCTGCGCCGCCGCACGGTAACGGATCCGGCCTGGCATTCCAGTATCGGGCGCATCGTCCGCCGCAGTAAGGCTCCGGTTTTACCGGTATTTTTCGAAGGCCGCAATGGCGCCATGTTCCAGCTTGCCGGCCTCTTGCACCCTCGTTTGCGCACGGCGCTGTTGCCGCGTGAGATGATCAATAAAGGCGGGCAAACCCTGGTGGTGCGTGTGGGTGATGTTATTAGTGAAAAACGTCTGAGTGGTTTCAAAAAGGATGTGGCGGCGATAACGGATTACCTGCGTCTGCGTACAGAAATGCTGCATCACGGCCAGTCTGAAATCGCGCCCAAAGTGGAAAAAACAGCAGAATCCGGCTTCAACTGGCAGCCGGTTGCCGAACCGGAATCCAGCGAGGTGCTGGCGGCGGAAGTGGCCGCCCTGCCGACGCGGCAACGGCTGGTTGAAAGCAGCGAGTTTACCGTTTATTACGCGCGTTCTCGACAGATCCCCCGCCTGCTGAATGAGATTGGCCGCCTGCGAGAAGCCACTTTTCGCGCTAACGGCGAAGGTACCGGCAAGGCGCTGGATATTGATCTCTATGACAGTTACTACATTCATCTGTTCGTCTGGCGCCCGCAAAGCGCGGAAGTTGTCGGTGCCTACCGTCTGGGTGAGTCCGACAATATCCTCGCCCGCTTTGGTAAGAAGGGATTGTATACCCAGTCACTATTCCGCTATCGGCGGAAACTCCTGAATACCATCAATCCGGCGTTAGAGCTGGGGCGTTCCTTTGTGCGGCAGGAATATCAGCGTAGTTTTGCGCCGCTGATGCTGCTCTGGAAAGGTATTGGCCAGTATGTCGTTCGGCATCCGCGTTATCGAATTTTGTTCGGCCCGGTCAGTATCAGCAATGATTACCAGAATCACTCACAACAGTTGCTGGTGGAATTTCTCAAGGTCAATCATTCCCTGCCGGATCTGGGGCGCCTGGTAAAACCGCGGCGGCCTTTTCGTCAGCAAAAAGATCTGAAAAAACTCTGTCAGGATGCCGCGCGTCAGGTGCAGGATGTGGATGATGTCTCGGAGCTGCTGGCACAGATGGAGCCGGACGGCAAAGGTGTGCCGATCCTGATCAAACAGTATCTGAAAATGGGCGGTCATCTGTTGGCTTTTAACGTGGACAAAGATTTCAATAATGCTATCGACGGCCTGATCATGGTTGATCTGAGAGATACCGATCCGCGCGTGTTGCGCCGCTATATGGGTGATTCCGCCGAAGACTTCCTGATGGCGCAAGATGAAGAAACCTTGTCTGAAGCGTCTTAAAATCTATGCGGGTTTAAAGTCCCCGATAGGGGATCTGTAAATCCCCCGGTTTCAGGCGGAAGTTTGGTTTTGCTCCTTCTCCCCCGAGGGGGGAGAAGGCTGGGATGAGGGGGGGATCGGTTTAAGGCAGATTCTTGAACCCTCTCCCCAGCCTTGGGAGAGGGAGCCATCCGGCTTTCAGCCGGTGGAGCATTCATTTTCCCGTTTTCAGTTACTACTTCTCGCCATCCAGCAGCTCAAGATCCCGGCGTTGTTGCGCCTCTGTCTCACGCAGACTGGTGGCATCCCGGGCCAGATACAGGTACATCAACGGTACGATATAGAGGCTGAAAAAAGCACCGATCCCCAGACCGCCTGCAATCACGATGCCGAGTTGGTTGCGGGGTGGCGCGCTCGATCCGCTGGCGATTATCAAAGGAATCACGCCGAGTACCATCGCCAGCGTGGTCATCAACACCGGGCGCAGACGAATGCTGGCAGCCTTTTCCACCGCTTTGCGAATGCCCAGGCCTTCATCATGCTGTAGATCGTTGGCGAACTGTACCACCAGAATGCCCTGTTTGGTAATTAGACCGACCAGGGTAATGAGTGCAATTTGGGTGTAGATGTTGAGGCTGGCCAGTCCCGGTGTCATCAGCAACAAGGCCCCGGCCGCCGACATGGGCACGGTAAAGAGAATAATTAAACTGTCCCGGAAGCTGTTGAACTGGGCGGCCAGCAGCAGGTAGATGAGCACAATGGCCAGCAGGATAGAGACGATAAAGGTATCGCCCTGCTCAATAAATTGCCGTGAGGCACCGCTGTAATTGATATTAGCCGTTGGCGAAACTTTTTGGGTGGTGGTTTTCAGGAAGGCCAGTGCTTCACCTTCAGAAACACCGGGAAACTGTACCCCCTGCAGGCTGACGCTGTTCAGGCGGTTGAATTGTGGCAGTGCCTGTGGAATAACCCGGGTTTTAAAACTGGCCAGGGTGGACAGGGGTATCATCTGGCCGCCGGCGCTGCGCAGGTAAATATGCTCAAGCGCCTGGCGTGTGGCGCGCTGATTCATCGGTACCTGCGGTACCACCTGATAGGCGTAACCGTTGCGGGTAAACCGATTGATGTACGCACCGGAGAGCAGGGTTTGCAGGTTGCCGGCAATCTCACGCATATCGATACCCAGGTCGGCTGCCAGTTTGCGATCGATATGAATTTCGTATTGCGGCTGATCTATTTTCAGGTTTTTCTGAATAAACATGAACTTGCCGCTGCGACGCGCCTCGGCCAGCACCTCCTGGGCGATCTGCTCCAGGGTCTCAAACGGGCCATCGCTGGTGATGACAAAATCAATGGGAAACAGCCCGGCTGAACCCGGCAGGGGCGGCGGCGTAAAAGCGGCTCCTTGCACGCCTGCAATCTGGTTCAGCGCGGCCTGAAGTTTGGGTTTTATTTGTTCAGCCGTCCTTTCCTGCGCAGCCCCTGATTTAAGAGTAACACCGGCAAAAAAACCGTTGCTGCCCGCCCCGGCGGGGCTAAAACCGGTGACCATAAAGGAATGCGCTTTTTCAGGAAGCTTGTTCAGGATTTTCAGCACCTGTTTGGCGTAAAGTTTGATATAGCCCGGCGATGCATTGGGCTGGACATTGTTGACGGTGAATATGACATCGCTGTTTTGCGGTGGCGACAGTTCGTGGCGTACCGAGGTGAACATAAAATAAACCGCGATCAGGGTGGCGGCGATAAATACCAGTCCGGTAGAGGGAAATTCCAGAAATCCGTGCAGGCTGCGGTCGAAAGCCTGATTGAGGCGATTGTAGGCGCGTTCAAGAATATAGGCCAGGCCCTGTCTGGGGGTGTGGCGCAGAAAATGGCCACTCATAACCGGTGACAGGGTCAGGGCCACCAGCATAGAAACCAGCACGGCAAAAATAATGGTCAGGGCGAACTCGCTGAACAAGATACCGGTCAGACCGCCGCTAAAAATCACCGGCAGGAACACGGCCACCAGGGTGGTGGACATGACGATGACCGGCATGGTCAGTTCCCGCGCCGACAGGATGGCCGCCTGAAAACCGGTACGGCCCGCATCGATATGCCGGTGAACATTTTCCACCACCACGATGGCGTCATCCACCACCAGGCCGATGGCCAGCACAAACGCCAGCAGGGTGATCAGATTATAGGAATAGCCGCTGAGGAACATGAAAAACCCGGCCCCGGCCAGCGACAGGGGGATGGCGATGCCCGGGATCAGCAGGCCGCGAAAAGAACCCAGGAACAGGTAGATCACCAGCATCACCACGGCCAGGGTAATGCTGATGGTGGTCACCACCTCGTGAATCGATGAATCAATAAAAGTGGCTGCATTATAGGGCAGGCCCACGGCCAGCCCCGGCGGCAGTTGCTTGCGCAGCGCCTCGATCTGTTTGCTGACCCCCAGGGCGGTGTCGAGCGCATTCGCTGACGGTGTGGTCTGAATGCCGATGGCTACCGACAAATGGCCGTCGAAATAAAAGCGTGAATCATAATTCTCGGCCCCCATTTCCACGCGCGCGACATCTTCAAGGTAAATAGGTTTATTGGCGACCGTGGTTAGTACCAGTTTTTTAAACTGTTCTGGGCGGTTCAATTCCAGGTTGCTGGTTAGTGGAATGGCGATCAGGGGGCCTTTTGTCTTGCCGATGGCGGCAACGATATTTTGTCTCGACAGCGCATTGCGCACATCGGTTGCAGTGATATGGCGGGCGGCCATCCTCACCGGATCGAGCCAGATGCGGACCGCCTGATTATTGCCGTTACCGCCGGATACGCTGGGCGGCACGATCTGGGCTTCGGCGACCCCGGCGACGGTTTGAATCCTCGGTTGTACGTTGCGCACTACATAATCGACAATCTGGGGGGTGCGCATGCTGTCGTTGGGGCTATAAAAGGCAATGTACATCAGTGCCGTGCGATGTCCGGAAGAGGCGTTGACACTGGGCGGAAAACTGTCCCTGGGCAACTGTGGCTCGATTTGTTTGATCTTGGTGAGGGTCTGCGCCAGGGCGGCATCGGGGTTGGTGTTAAGGTGCATATTGAGGGTAATCGACGACTGCCCCTGACTGCTGCTGGAGGTCAGGTAGTTCAATCCGGGAACGCTGCCCAGCACCCGACTTAAAGGTTCGGTGATGTAGCTTTGTATGGTTTGCGGACTGGCACCGGGGTAAGCGGTGTTGACACTGATACTGGTGGAAACCAGTTTTGGATATTCACGCACGGTCAGCGAGCTTAACCCATAGCCGCCCAGGATCGCGATAACCGCAGACAGGGCAATGGCCAGAACCGGCTTGCGGATGAAAAGATCCGTCCAGCGTGGTTGTCTCGATTGTATACTCAAGGGTTCAGCCCCTGCCTGTTATCCTGTGATGGATGAAGCAGCAGCTTCGGTGCGGGGACAATTTGTATCCGGGCGCCATCATGCAGTTTTACCTGACCGGCGATCACCACCTGTTCATCCGCCTTAAGCCCCTGGCTGATGGCGACGTAGCCCTGGTAATGGCGGCCCGTCTGTACGCTGCGCGCCAGCGCCACATCGGTGTTCTGCCGGTGTTCGACAACATATAGATAGGCGCCATAGCTTTTGAATGTAATGGCGGTTTGCGGCACCGCAAGTACCGGTTCGCCCTGTTTGAGGATAATCTTGGCCACTCCGTACATACCGGAACGCAGGCGTTCATCCGGATTGTCGATTCGGGCTTCGATGCGAATATCGCGGGTTCTGGAATCTACGCTGGCATCAATCGCGCTAATCTTACCCTCAAAGCCGCTTTTGCCAAGACCATTTACTTGCAGATGAACCCGGTTACCGATTTTAATCCGCGTGAGTTCGCGCTGGGGTAAGGAAAAAATAGCACGCAGCGGATTCCATTGTTCAATGCTGGTCACCATAGCACCGGGTGCTACGTACTGACCCAGCGCCACCTCTCTTATACCCAGGTGGCCGTCAAAGGGTGCGCGCAGTTGTAGATCGCTCAGTACTGCCCGTGCCTGTTGAACCGCTGCCTGCGCTTCACGGAAGTCGGCTACAGCCTGATCGAGAGAGGCTTCGCTGGTAGCATGGCGCCCGATAAGATCCTGTTGCCGGTCACGCGCCTGTTTTGCATTGGTGAGCCTGGCCTGAGCCGATGCCAGTTTCGCGCGTGCCACATTGTCATTGAGTTGCAGTAGTAGCTGACCTTTTCTGACTGTATCACCGGAGTCGAAAAACAGCCCGGTCACCGTACCGGCAGATTGAGGTGAGAGCGATGCGCCCTGAATCGACTTGAGCGAGGCAACTGCCGATAGCGTTTGTGGCCAGACTATTGTTTTCGCTCGGGCGACCGAAACGCTCACCGGTGGTCGCGGCATATTGGCCATCGCACTCAGAAATTTGGCGCCCATATAACGGCTAAATCCAATTACGCCGCCATAAACGATAATAACCAGACTCAATACGATGAGCAGGCGGCGGAGTAAACGAGATTTTTGGGACGACATCATTTCCACCGCCTTGATGTTTGAGGTGAATGTTTTCAGCAGCAGACAGGCTGATATGCAATGTTTGGGATAGTATTAGAACACAACTCACTGCTGTCCCGTTAACGCCCTCTCCCCATCGGGGAGAGGGGTCTAATTCAGGTAAGGCCTTGTTTTATTTACCCCCTCATCCTAACCTTCTCCCCGAGGGGAGAAGGGACGGCTTCGATTTTAGATGGTTGTCATTTCATGTCTTTAATGGTTTTGATTAAGTGAAGGTTGCCAGAATCATGAACTTACTCAATATCACTATAAGTTAACGGGACAGCAGTGAACACAACTATATTTGTTCGGAGTATAAAAAAGAATAAAAGTTCTTGATTGCTTTTGCGCGTTCTTCTCTGGAGGGAATAAGGTGGGGATAATGCGTGACGGGGCACGGTTGAACCCTCTCCCTGTTATGGGAGAGGAGCCATCGTTCTCACTGCCGATTAATCCGGTTTTTAGCTGGTGGAGCATTCAAATCACCCGGTCATTTCCCCCGTCAACCGGGATCTGTGCGCCGGTGGTTTTGGCAAATAGCGGGCCGGCGAGAGCGCAGGCCAGGTCGGCCACGTCTTTTGAGCGGACTTCAGTTTTGAGCAGATTCTTAGTTTTGTATTCCTGCACGCTGAGGTTATAGTGCTGGGCGCGTTTTTCCAGTACTTCATCGGTCCAGATGGCGGTGTCGAAGACGGCATCCGGGTGCAGAATATTGACTCGGATCCCCTCTTCCGCTAGTTCCAGCGCCGCCACGCGGGCAAGTTGGGTCATACCGGCCTTGGCGACGGAATAGCTGGAGGCGCCGGGACCGGGTGCGGGTACGTTTTTCGAGGCGACGAAAATCACTGCCGGGTTCACGCCCTGTTTGAGGAAGGGGATACAGGCGCTGAGCACGCGCTGGTGACTGGAGAGATTGATGGCCATGCTTTTATCCCAGTTCGCTTCGTCAAGATCTTCGATGCGGGTGCTTAAGGGGAAGGTGCCGGCATTGCTGATCAGGATATCCAGACCGCCAAACCGGTGCACCAGGCGAGCAAGCGCGGCATGAATGGTGGCGCTGTCGCCGACATCGCAGGCGACGCCGATCACGGAAGGGGAATTAAACAGAGTTTCAATCGCCGGGTTGATATCCAGCGCTGCGACTACCGCCCCTTGTGCCAGCAGGGACTCCACGCAGGCTTTGCCAATGCCGCTGGCAGCGCCGGTGACCAGGGCGATTTTGCCCTGTAGAGCAGCAGCCTGCCGGTTTTTTTTCAGTTTGGCTTGCTCTAGCTCCCAGTATTCCAGCTCGAAAATGTCCTTCTCTGGCAGGGCACACCAGCCGCCCAGTTTTTCCGCCTGGAGAATGCTTTTCATGGTGTGCTGGTTGATGTCGTCGATAATCCCCAGTTCGCCGACCGTATTGCCGAACTTCAGTGTACCGATACCCGGCCATACGGCCCAGCAGGGGGCGGGATTGAGGCAGGTCAGATTTCCATCAAGTTTATTTTTTTCAAAATACTGCTGGTACTGCTGGGCGAAATCGTCAATGGCGCTGACCGGGTCCTCATTATCGAGTAGAGCCGGGACGCGTTTGGTGCGAATGACGTGGTCGGGGGTAAGTGGACCCTGGCCGGAGATGCGGGCCAGATTTTGCTGCCGGGAAAAGTTCAGCGAGAGGGGATCCTGCGAAAGTCGACAGAGGCTCGCCTGTCCGCGAAGTTGGCAGACGCGGCGGCGCACGGCGGTTAGACTCAGAAGCTCCTGTTCGCCGCTGAGTGCTTCGATAGTTGCGCCTGGTTCGAGCGTGGCGCCCTGCTCTTCAATATAGGCTTCGGCTTTTGCGACGATTTCAATCATGCGTTCGTAACTGGTTCGGGCATCGTCGGCAAAGCTGAAGACGCCGTGATGAAGCAGGATAATGCCGTCGTACTGCGACCAGTCGAGGTCCCGGGTGCGCTGGTAAATGTCTTTGGCGAGAATGAAGCCGGGCATGACATAGGGGAGAATGAGCATGCGCTCACCGTAGAGTTCGCGCAAAAGTTGTTCGCCGTTCGGTGTGTTGCTGAGGGTGACGACGGCGTCGGCGTGGGTGTGATCGACGAAAACAAAAGGAATCAGGGCGTGAAGAATAGCTTCAACCGAGGGATTGGGGGCGCCGGGGTCGATCATGGCGGTGCGCTGCAGGCGCACCATGTCGGTATCGCTCAGCTGTTCGAGCTGCGCCATTTTCAGCAGGATGTCCATTTTTACGGCGGGAAAGCCGGCGGCTTCGATGGTGGCCAGATCCCAGCCGCTGCCCTTTACATAGAGCAGGGATTCGGTTTCGCCGAAGAAGTTGCGCTGATTGATTTTAACCGAGGTATTGCCGCCGCCGTGAAGCACCAGATCGGGATCCTGGCCCAGCAGCCGAGAAGTGTAGATTCGAAGCTGCAGTAAATCGTCTGCAAAAGCGGTCGCATCCGCATCACGCCATCGGTTTTCCATAATACCCCCAGATAAAATTAATAGATAAGGGTGGCATTATAACGCGAGAGCGTCGAATAGAGCAGTCAGACCTGAATGGCTCTTGTTAATATTTTTGTACGTTATCCCGGCATGTTTTTAGCCGGAATGACGAGGTTTAGGTTATGGTTTTCTTAACTTAAGTGCCATTCCAGTCAGACCTGGCTTAACAGTTGTGTCCGAATGCGGGTCATGAGCAGCCCAACATCATCGCCCTTGCGCCATTGTGCGACGCCAAAGTGGGTATCGAGCTGGAAGTTTTCCAGGCTGGGGCTGGTTTCGAGTTCAGGCAGATCCAGTGCCTCGATGCGCCGGCTTACTTTTTGGGCAAGTGTGAGCGCATCATTGGCGTGCGTTTCCGGTAGCACTATGAGTAATTCGTCCTCGTCCAGACGGCCGATGATGTCGGCCCAACGCAACTGGTCGTTGAGCATATAGCGCAGGGAGATGAACAGTGAGGCAGGATTTTTATTCTGAGTGGCGCTGATATACTCGTCGAGATTGTTCAGGCGCAAGAGAATGAGCGACAGCGGGTTGTGGTAGCGGCGGCTGCGCGAGACCTGGGACTCCAGGCTCTGATGTAGGGCACGGCGGTTAGGCATGCCGCTTTGTCTGTCTACCAGGATATATTCCTCAAGTTCGCTGGCGAGCTGGTCACGTTCCTGCATAAGTTGCTGGATGGCGCTGATATCGGTAAAAAACTGCATAAAGCCGGCATTTTCACCTAATGATTGTGTGGATGCTAGCAGCCACCGATCTTCGCCGCTCTCTTCTCCCGCCAAATGGATGGTGGCGTTTTCGATGAACAGGTTTTGCAGCGCTTCAGGAACCTCATTGATGTTCCTGTCGAGTATTTTCGCAGTTTGCTCGCCGAGTATTTCGGCCATCAGGTTATTCAGCCAGCGGGCATGGCCGGTTTCGTCGACCTGCAGCATAGCCAGAGGGCAGGTTTGCATTATGGATTGAAGCTGTTGCTGTGAAAGTTGTGTATGCATGGCTGGTAAAGACACCCTGGCGGTCAGTTATTCCGGTTTGTTTAAGTATATCGGCACAGGACTAAATTTTATTTAATGTAAATCAATACTTCAGCCTGCCTGGCTATGGCGGGACAAAAAGTGTAGAAAATCCCGTAGTCGCCGATAAACAGGCTGTATGAAGTCATTAGTCGTATGTGAAGACAGGCATGGAGGCGAACTGGATTTCAAGCTCATCAAGCAGCGCTTTGTCAAATTGAACCTGGCAAGGCTGCAGCGTGTCCATTCGGATCTGCGCCCCAGCCAGCGTGATTTCATCCAGTTACTACCGCTCCTGTTTCACGTTAATCATCCCATTTTACCGGGCTATGTGTCCAAAGATACGCCGGTCGGTTTACCTGAGTATCGGCCTTCCAGAGAAGCCCTGGCGGCTGCGCGACGCCTGTCGAAAAGTTTCTCCTGGAAAAAACGTGCCTACCGAAAGTTTGACATCCACGGCCTCTATCTTATGGGCAGCACCGGCACAATTGCCTACAGCGACAAAAGCGATTTTGATATCTGGGTGGTGCATGGCAGCGATCTGGATAGCCGGCAGATTGATGAACTGCAGCAGAGGGCAACGGCTATCGAGGAATGGGCCGCCAGTATGGAGGTAGAAGCCAATGTATTTCTGGTGGACGCACACCAGTTCAAGCAGGGCGGGCACGGCCATCTGAGCAGCGAGAGCAGTGGCAGCGCCCTGCACTATCTGTTGTTGGAAGAATTTTATCGAACCAGTGTTCTGCTGGCGGGGCGTTATCCACTGTGGTGGTTGGTGCCGCCGGATCAGGAAGCCAATTATGATGGTTTTGTCGAGGACATCAAGCGCAAGCGTTATATTCACAGTCGGGAACATATTGATTTCGGCGGACTGGCGGAGATACGCGCCGAAGAATTTTATGGTGCGACCCTGTGGTTGCTCTATAAAGGTATCAATTCTCCTTATAAATCCATATTAAAAATCTTGCTGATGGAAGCCTATGCCAGCGAGTATCCGCAGATTGATTTGCTCGGTGTACGCTTCAAACGAGCTGTTTATGAGGGCGAGGAGGATATTAACGCGCTGGATCCCTACCTGATGATGATGGAAAAGGTAGAAGAATACCTGCTTGAGTACAATCAGGAGCGGCGCCTGGATCTTGTGCGCCGCAGTTTTTATTTCAAGGTGGGTGAACAGCTGAGTGAAGATCGGGGTCGCCGTAAAAACAGCTGGCGACGAGAGCTGATGTCCGAGCTGATAAACAGGTGGGGCTGGGCAAGCGGGCAGCTACAGCGGCTGGATTCACGGAACGAGTGGAAAATCAGCAGCGTGGTGGAGGAACGCAAGGCGCTGATACGCGAATTTACCGGCAGTTACCGTTTTCTTTCATTGTTTACCCGTTCACGCGCGCAAAACAGCAATCTCATTAGCCAGACCGATCTCAACGTCCTGGGGCGCAAGCTTTACGCCGCTTTCGAGCGCAAGGCCGGCAAAATTGAGATTGTGTACAAAGGTATTACCAGTGATCTGCATGAAAGCCATTTATCCTTTCATCAGTTGTTCAGTGACGATGGCCAGGAATATTGGATGGTATATAGTGGAGTGGTAAGCGCGGATGAAATCTATAGCAGCATGCCCATGAAGCGCGGTTATAGTTTGGTGGAAATCGTGGCCTGGTGCTATTTCAATAAAATCATCAATCGCCACACCATCCTTTCTCTTTATGCCAGGAATACGGATCTAACAGAAAAAGAGCTTTATTTGCTGGTAGAAAATATGTCGCGTTTATTTCCGCAAGAAGTGCTGGCCGCCAGTTCGGTTTATGATATGCGTCAGCCGGCCAGAATCTGTGCCGTTGCCACTTTTATTAATGTTGGGCTGGATCCTTTTTCAGCACAGACGCGCAGAGGCAAGCATATCAGCAGTAGCCAGACGGATGCATTGAAGTACGGCGGTAAGAGAGAAAATCTGACGCTTAGTATCGACCAGATTATTGTCACCAGCTGGAACGAAGTGCTGACCTTCAAGTTTTATGATGTGGACGGCTTGCTGAAATGTATTCAGGGCTACATGAAATGGTCGTCATCAGAGAAGCGCAAAAATCTGCCGCCAATTAATGCCTTTAGTTTTTCTTCCTATCGCGGCACATCCATAGCGCGACGAATTGAAACCCTGTTTGCAGAAATTATTGATACTTTTTACAGTGGCGCCTATGCCGAAGGTACGCGTTATATTCTGGGGATCGAGTGGGAATACTATGTGTTGAGCATGGAGGAAGGCACGCTTCAGTATGAGAAAGCCGGCGACATTGACGAATTGTATCGTTACTTTTCCAGACCGGTAGAACGCTTCCGTCCGGTTATTTTTGATTCGCAAACACTGAGCGATAATGTTTTGCCGCTGATATACAGAAACAATCAACAGGGCGACGTGCAATGTTTTTTTGAAGTGCGAAACGACGAAGTCGATATCTATGTACTGGATGAGCGAGGATCCTTATGTCGTCAGAGCCGGCCTTTTTACGATGTCCTGGGTCTGGTCAGACATTTCAGGGAATACTTTGAATCCGTGCGCGAGCGAATGGCGCATTCACTACAAAGCGGTTCCGGCTTTCGGGATGTATTGTTCCATCGTATTGACCGGGGGCCAAACGGGCGGCGGGAAATTTACCGTTATGCTGAAAATAATTTCATTCACGCGGCTTCCTACATAAAATTTCAGGTGCTGGTGGAGCACCGGGAAGACAATATAATTTTTACCCTGTTTTGTGAAGACAGGGAATTTTCCAATCTTGAACACGGCGACGATGTCTATCAGGAGGTTGCCCGCTATATTCTTTCTTTGCGAAAAAGCGGTGAAGTCTATCCTATCTATATCACCGATCTGGATTTATCCAGCACCTTGCTGGATGCCAGTGTCGAGTCAATTCAGACCTTGCATTATCTGCATTACAAGAAAATTATCGAAGGCCGGCTAATGGATGAAATAAAGCGAATCGGCAAAAGCCAGGAATAAAATTTCTGTGTCGATTTACGTTATCCGTTATCGCGCATTGACTTGAAAATTTCGAGCATGTCTTTTTCGATTTTTTTCATCACCGGTTCCAGTTCAGGATAGGTTTTATCGGTGAGTTGACGTGGGTTGGCGGCAACGATCAGGGTTTCGTCACCTTCGGCAAAAATAGCTATTTTGAACGGCAGGTAAGGAATGAGTTGCGGATAGTCATTACTAAGGCGGGTAACCAGATCCGCCTTGCCGAAAAAAACCACCCGGTATTTGTCAGTGACATAGCCGCTGTTGGTGAGACCGATATCCACACGTTGAACCCGGCTGACGGTATAACCGTGGTTACGAATACTGTCCTGCAGTTTAAGCATGGCCTCGGGAAAGTTCAGGTTGGTACGCGCCATTAGCAGATTGTCGGCCCGGCTCGGGCTGCTGAGCGACAGGCTCAGAATGAGGACAAGGAAGGGCAGGAACTTTTTCATAAGGTGGCTTCCTCGATAATGGCAATATAAATTTCGCTCATGCTGTCGCAGAGTTTATTGAGTTCGTCATTGTTGAACAGATAACTCAGACGTTTGGGATTCAGCGCATAGACCATGACTTTGCCCTGCCGTTCAACCACGGTAATTCGACAGGGCAGGAACAGGCCGACCCGAGGATCGACGGCGAGCGCGTCGTTGAGTAACTGGAAGTTGCAGAAATAAATAATAACCTTGTGCGGATCTTCCTGTGTTTTTTCGACCAGCCCGTTGTCGAGAGTCTGGACTCGAATGATGCGAAAATTCTCGCCGATAATCGCGCGTTTCAGTGCGGTGATAGTTTCTTTCATGCTATAGGGCGATTCATAGGCTACCGTCAGGTTGTCATGATCGGGTTCCTGAGCGACACTGAGCGGAGCCTGTTTTTCAAAGCTGCGGATAAAACTGACCATGTCGTTAATATCCTGTTCGCTTAGCCCCTGTTTGAGGTAGGAAACCATAGGGGTGCCTTCGCGCCCATTCATCAGGGTGGCCTTGATCATCTGATCCGAGGCGGCATGCAGGAAGCCCCGGTTGTTCAGGGCAGGTGCGATAATAGGCAGATCCCGTGGCCGGGAAAAGGTGACACCGGTTCCCTTGCCGCCTTCACCGGTTTTGCCGTGGCAGGCGGCGCAATGTTTTTCGTAAAGCAGACGGCCTTTAGCCGGATCGCCGCTAACTTTGATGCTGGGGTGACGAATAGGCTTGCCCGGTGCCCAGCTGCGAATATGTTGGACGATGGCTTTGATTTGCGTATCGCTGAGATTTTTAAAAGCGGGCATCACCCGCCCCGGGCGACCGTTGCGAATAGTGCGCTCAAGAAACTGATCACTGATAGCATACTGGAAGTCGGGCAAGGCCAGAGGTACGCCCACACCGCCTTTGCCCTGATTACCGTGGCAGGCGGCGCAATTTTCTGCATACAGAGCGGCGCCGTTTTTGTCGGCGTATGCGGACTGGCTGATAAAAAAGGCCAGAATCAGTGTAATCGACAAGATTTGGTGGCTCAGACGCATAGATTAACCCTAAGTTTTGTGTGACAATTATAGGAAGATGCCCAGAAATCACCCTAACATTGTAATTAATTCAATATATACAATAATATAACTAAAATACAAATAATCACAATCATGGCCTTGACGACATGAAGCCTTTTTCAGAGTCTTGTGAACAGAACAAAGATCCGATTCTGAATGTGCTTAGCAAGCAATTAACCTATGCAAAAAGTGTCCTGGAGATTGGCAGCGGTAGCGGCCAGCATGCCGTTTACTTCGCCCGTCATCTTCCCCTCCTGCACTGGCAGCCCAGCGATGTTCGTGACAGGCTTGCGGGTATCCAGCAGTGGATCGATGAAGCGGGTCTTGGCAATCTGGGTTCAGCGCTTGAGCTGGATGTGAATCAGGCAGAATGGCCAAAGCTGGAAGTGGAAGCCGTGTTCAGTGCCAACAGCGTGCATATTATGGCCTGGTCCTGTGTGGAAAAAATGTTTGCCGGTGTCGCTCGTATATTACAGACCCAGGGCCTTCTGTGTCTGTACGGACCATTCAATTATAACGGTCAATACACCAGCGAGAGTAATGAGGAATTTGATTGCTGGCTCAAGACGCAGGATCCGCAAAGCGGCATTCGTGATTACGAAAAACTGGTCGAGCTGGGACGTCAACATGAGCTGCGCCTGGTGCATGACTATGAAATGCCGGCCAATAACCGCATTTTGATCTGGCAGAAAACCCGGACAGTGGAATTTTAACTCAAACCTCTTGTTCTACCAGAAAAATTGGTGCTGTTTGAGTGGAGTAGCGTATATATTACATTTGGTACAGCCGCTGTTTCAGCCAGACACTGATATCCCGAATTTCCTCTTCGCAGAGGCTGTGCTGCATGGGGTAGCGGTGCCATTCGGGTTGATAGCCCATCTGTTGCAGATAATCCCGCGAGGTTTCACCCAGGCTATAGGCAACCACCGGATCGTGCAGACCGTGAGCCTGGAAAATGGGCAGATTGCGGGGAGCGAGTTTGTCCTGAGCAGCATCAGTCATGAGTGAGGCGGCCAGCGGCAGGTAGCAGGACAAGGCCAGAATGCCGCCCAGTGCAGGCGCAAAGCGCAGGCCGGTGTAGAGGGCCATGACGCCGCCCTGTGAAAATCCGGCAAGAATAATATTTTCTGCTTTTACTCCGCGCTCTAGTTCCGCTTCTATCAGAGTCCGAATCAGCTGTTCTGCGCGTTTGATGCCGACCTCATCTTCTCGCGCATCGGCCTCCAGAGCGTAGATGTCGTACCAGGCGGGCATGATCATACCTGCATTAATAGTGACCGGCTGGCGCGGGGCATGCGGGAAAATAAAATGAATGTCGTGGTTTTTCGGCAGCCCCAGTTCCGGTACGATGGGTTCGAAGTCATGACCGCTGGTGCCCAGGCCGTGCAACCAGATGACAGTCTTGTCAGCGTTCGGATCGCCGCTGTGAACATATTCCAAAGTTTCGCTCATGCTTCAAGCACCACGTTGGCGCCGCTGCTTGTGCTGCAATAACGGCTGAGTTCGGCAAACAGCTCCGCGCCGGTTTTTTCTTCCCGCCACTGATCCTTTTCAGGTTCAAAATCAAAATGAAATCCGCCGCTGCGGGTCGCTACCCAGATTTGCCGTAAAGGCGTCTGGCGATTGATAATGATCTTGCTGTCGTCTTCAAACTGCAGCGTGAGAATACCGCCGGCGGTTTCAAAATCAATCTCAAGGTCTTTATCTTCAATAACCTCATCGATGGTATCTTCAATGGCCGCGAGCAGCTCATCAACTTTCTGATTGAATTCAGATTCATCCATTGTCATAACGCCCCGTAAAGTTAACTACGCGGATTCTACTGTAAATGACGGACATTAAAAAAAGGCAGGATGCCAACGGACATGCCTGCCTTTATAACCGACGTTTAAAATGGTTACTTTATTTTGGTGGAATGGGAATCCTTATCGCCCTTGTTGTCGACCCAGCTGATGGTGATGGTGTCGCCGACAGCTCCGCCGGTGAACTGGTAGGAGAGATAGGG
>VAPL010325097.1_pt1 | contig 22334 bp, 16 predicted proteins | sample 3395061 | NCBI WGS metagenome assembly VAPL01 (sample SAMN08290444, study PRJNA428436) | hydrothermal vent metagenome | isolation source: Deep-sea hydrothermal vent chimney 2 | place: Pacific Ocean: Juan De Fuca Ridge | depth 2182 m m | reverse complement strand
ATCTTGAGGAACCCGGCGTTCAGCAATATTCATTTTCGACATCACTTTGAGCCGGGAAATAATTCTGTGTGACATGTTGTTTGGTGGAGTCGCTGCTTCATGCAGCATTCCATCATGTCGATAGCGAATCCGGAAAACTTTCTCGTAGGGTTCGATGTGAATATCAGATGCGCCTTTTTTGATGGCATCTAACAGAATTTTATTGACAAAACGCACCACCGGAGCATCATCAATTGCAAGATTATCGCCACCTTGGTCTTGTTGTTCATCTTCTCCACCTTCAAGATCAATATTATCCAGATCTTCATCCAGCAAATCCTGCATAGAGGTATCGGCGGCATCCAGAGAAGAATCAATCGTTTTAGTCAGTTTATCGTCCTCAACCAAAACCAACTCTGTATTCTTACGCGTCTGGAATTTAATTTCATCAAGTGCTTGCTGATTGGTTGGATCAGATAACGCTAGAAATAACCGATTACCACGCATGTATAAAGGCAAAATACGATGCTGACGTATCAATTTTTCTTTGACCAAACCGATTGGAGCTAATGATAAATCCATCACATCAAGATTGAATAGTGGAATACCGAAATCATTTGATAATGTTTCTGCAATTTGGTGCGCAGATAATATCTCTTTCTCAATCAAATATTTGATCAATAAAGATTTGGCGTTTTTAGCCTGTTCCTCGTACTCCCATGCATCTTCCTCGATAATTAAATCATTCCTAACCAGGCATCTCGCGAAACCTGATAAAGGTGAGGTGTTTGTACCATTTGTTGCTAGTTGTGTAGCCATGCTTTAAAAATCCAAATCTATCTGTGAATACTCAATAAAATAAGAACAATCTGGTTGACGATATAGTTGTCGATGATTGAATAGCTAGGGGTACTAGTACTGATTCAATGAAGACGCAAACCATCAACTTAGGAGAATGCATGAAATAACTTACATAACTGACATGCTTTTCTATTCATCTTCAGTGTTGTGAAAACAGTTACACAGCTTACTGTGCGCCTATTATCGTGCTCTAAATATGAGCAGAAATACCACGCCGGGTGCACAAGTTATTTTATTCACGTTCCTTATCAATCCATCCAAGCTACACTCGAAAAAAAATTTCAGGTAGCACATCAAGTCTAGACCAAAAATTAATTATTGTTATTTTCTTTCAGGCAATGATCAGACCACCTTTCATTGAATCTTTATTCAAAAGCAGGCTTTGTACATTAACGCTCATATTGCTAGCTAAAATCACTAAAGTTGCGCCAAGTCTTCTATATTTCAATCGCTTAGAGATGTTATACTGCAACTAACAAAGTCACTGTCAATCTATTTTATTTTCATCCAATATTTTTTCATGGGTTACTAAAAGTATGAAACAACAACTTAAATCCACAGCACTCTTTCAACGTGCACTAAAGGTGATACCAGGTGGTGTAAATTCTCCGGTACGCGCGTTTAAAGGTGTGGGTGGTACCCCGATTTTTATCGAAAAAGCCAGAGCAGCCTATCTCTATGCTGCCGATGGCAATCGATATATTGATTATGTAGGTTCCTGGGGACCAATGATTGTTGGACATGCGCACCCAGAGATCATTAAAACAGTTCAATCTGCCTGCGAAAACGGTTTGAGTTTTGGTGCACCTACAACGATTGAAATCGAAATGGCTGAAACCCTGTGCGATTTAGTGCCTTCTCTGGAACAAGTGAGAATGGTCAATTCAGGAACTGAAGCGACGATGAGTGCAATCCGCCTGGCACGCGGATACACTGGACGAAGCAAAATCATCAAATTTGAAGGCTGTTATCACGGCCATGCAGATGCACTACTGGTTAAAGCTGGTTCTGGAGCATTAACTTTAGGCGTACCTAGTTCACCAGGCGTTCCTGATTGCGTTGCTGAACAAACCATAACGCTCACCTATAACGATATTGATGGAGTTCGCCAAGCATTTGCAGAAATGGGAACAGAGATTGCCTGCGTGATTGTTGAACCGATTGCGGGCAACATGAATTGTGTTCCTCCAGTTAAGGGGTTTTTGGAAGCTCTGCGGGAGCTTACAACAACATCAGGAACTGTACTCATTTTCGATGAGGTGATGACTGGCTTTCGTGTTGCGCTTGGTGGAGCACAAGCCCTTTATAATGTAACTCCAGACCTAACCACTTTAGGAAAAGTGATTGGCGGCGGAATGCCAGTGGGTGCTTTTGGTGGCAAACGAGAAATTATGCAGGCAATTGCACCAGTTGGACCTGTCTATCAAGCTGGAACACTGTCAGGAAACCCGGTTGCAATGGCTGCCGGACTGAAGACACTTGAACTCATTTCAAAACCTGGTTTTTTTAAAGAGCTATCAGAAAAAACACAGTATCTTGTCAATGGCATCAAGGATAATGCAACACAAGCAAATATTGAAATTAGCACGCATGCTGTCGGTGGAATGTTTGGTTTATTTTTTACAGATGAATCGATCATTACCAATTTTGATCAAGTCATGGCTTGCCGGCAGGATTCATTCAAACAATTTTTTCATGCGATGTTACAAGCTGGTATCTATCTTGCCCCGTCTGCTTATGAGGCAGGATTTATTTCAGCCGCACACTCACAGGAAATTCTTGACACCACTATTTCTGCTGCCACAAGTGCTTTTCGTGCTGTCAAATAACGTTCATCGCTAAATTATTTGAGTGACTCAAGCTGTGATTCAGGAGTTAATAGATAGATTTTTAAGTACTCGGCCATAACAATTTTACGCAGGATTTTTTATCATATTCAAGGAGCATAGTGAGCTATGTAACTGTTTATGCAACGCCGAAGATGACAAGAAAGACAAGTAAAATGTTAAAATATTTATGACCGAGTACTTACTTTAATAAATGATATTACAGTTCTTTCAAACTCATTCAGATCTAATCATTACCGGGTCAATTGGTTATTTTATTGCTTTGTTGATCATGCTATGGCGTTATCGAGGGCATGATCCAAAATACTGTCGTTCGCTATCCACTCAACAACAGGAGCAAATCAGCCGACTCAAAGCAACACTCAATAAACTTCAATGGGATAACCAGCAAGCATTTACGCAATTAGCTGTTTTGCAGGAACGTATAACAAAACAGGGGCAACTGGAAAAAGATCTGGGTGAATCAAAGGAACAATTGACCCGCTTAAAAACTACTGAAGCAGAACTCAAAACATTGCTTTATCAAGAAAAAAAACAATCCGAAGAGAAACTTGAATTCGTTAGACAATCCGAAGCACAACTTAGTCAACGCTTCGAAAATCTGGCCAATAAAATTCTGGAAGAAAACACCAAAAAATTTACCCAGCAAAATCAGCTCAATCTACAGGGATTGTTAACACCACTGCGCGATCAACTTGGAGAATTCAAAACAAAAGTTGAAGATATTCATCTGCATGATTCTAAAGACAGGGCCACATTGCGTGAGGAGCTGTCCAATTTAAGACTACAGACTCAAAAAATCAATGAAGAGGCCATTAATCTTACCAAAGCACTCAAAGGAGATAAAAAAGTACAGGGTAATTGGGGCGAAATGGTTTTAGAACGTGTGCTTGAACAATCTGGGCTTAGGCAGGGAAAAGAATATGAAATTCAACGCAGTTATCGTGATGAGCAGAACCAACTGTATAAACCGGATGTTATTGTCCGCTTACCTGAAAACAAAGATATTGTCATTGATTCAAAAGTATCTTTACTTGCCTATGATGCATATTCTTCCAGCGACAATGAAGACCAGCAAGCCGTCGCTTTAAAACAGCATATTGATTCTGTCAGAAAACATATTCAAGAATTAAGTGCTAAGGATTATTCTTCCTTGAAAGGATTGCGTTCGCTAGATTTTGTATTATTGTTCATGCCCATAGAAGCGGCTTTCATGGTTGCATTTCAATGCGATGAACAACTGTTCTCTGATGCATTTGAACACAAAATTATTGTTGTCACTCCGAGTACATTACTCGCAACATTGAGAACCATAGAAAATATATGGCGCTATGAGCGACAGAATGAAAATGCAAGAATCATTGCCGGTAAAGCTGGTGCAATACATGACAAATTTTGCGGGTTTGTACAAGATATGGAAAAGATTGGAGTACAAATCGATACCTTACACCGCACCTATGAGGGTGCAATGGGCAAATTGAGCACCGGAAAGGGTAATTTGATCAGACAAGCAAATAGTCTGGTGGAACTAGGCGCTAAAACAAGGAAAAGTTTACCTCGTACATTATTGTCAAACACCGATGACGAAATATCTAAAAATGATGATAATTCATCTGGATGATATAGATCTTCTCACATAGAATTGCAATATTGCAATTGCAGGATTATTTTGGACAGTACAACCTCCTTTTTATAAAAAGAAAGCCAAACTATCAAAAAAATGGTGGGCCCTGAAGGACTCGAACCTTCGACAAATGGATTATGAGTCCACTACTCTAACCAACTGAGTTAAGGGCCCTGTACATTACTGTTACTCTGTTGTAACTACTCTGTCTTCAAGAACAAATTTAATCTGAATCAAGAAAGCTTTTCAAGGATTCAGATCGAGTTGGATGTCGTAATTTGCGCAACGCTTTTGCTTCAATTTGTCTAATACGCTCTCTGGTCACATCAAACTGTTTGCCAACTTCTTCCAATGTATGATCAGTATTCATGTCTATACCGAAACGCATGCGTAATACTTTGGCCTCTCTTGCTGTTAAACTAGCTAAAATATTACCCGTTGTCTCACGTAAGCCTTGAGAGGTTGCTGACTCAACCGGCGACATCGCACGAGAATCTTCGATGAAATCGCCAAGATGTGAATCTTCATCATCTCCAATTGGGGTTTCCATTGAAATCGGTTCTTTCGCAATTTTCAACACCTTGCGAACTTTATCCTCAGGCATTTCCATACGTTCTGCAAGTTCTTCTGGCGTTGCTTCTCGTCCCATCTCCTGAAGCATTTGACGCGATATTCTATTTAACTTGTTGATTGTCTCGATCATATGCACTGGAATTCGAATGGTTCGCGCTTGATCAGCAATTGAACGGGTAATTGCCTGTCGAATCCACCAGGTTGCATAAGTAGAAAATTTGTAACCACGTCGATATTCAAATTTATCAACAGCTTTCATTAATCCGATGTTGCCTTCCTGAACTAAATCAAGAAATTGCAATCCACGATTAGTATATTTCTTGGCAATTGAAATAACCAGCCTGAGATTAGCCTCAATCATCTCTTTCTTCGCGCGGCGAGATTTTGCCTCACCAATACTGATATGCCGATTGATATCTTTGATATCGTCTATTCGCAGGCCATTCTCTTCTTCGATTGCATGCAGTTTATTTTGTGAACGCTGCAACTCCTGCTTATGTGTTTTCAGCGTACTTGCATAATTTGCATATTGATCAATTAATCTGTCAAACCATTTAGCATCGAAAGACTGAGCAGAAAATGTTTTCAGAAATTCTTTACGGGGAATACCGGCCTGGTTAATGCAGATGTCCATGATAATTTTTTCTTGTGCCCGAATCTGTTCAACCGTATGTCGAACCAATCCAGCCATCGATTTAAAAAACTGCGGAGACCATTTTACGATGGTATAAGGTTCAGCTAGTTTCTTATATTTTTTCTGAGTAATTTCAGAACTATAACCATGCTTTTTGAGTGCAGTCTGGGTTTGTTTGAAGAGACCTTCTATTTCAGAAACTCTGCTTAATGCCATATCAAAATCTGGGCCTGTATCCTCAACCTCCTCTTCGTCACTCGTTTCTTGCTGAGTGTTTTCCACAGCTGGGGTAAGCGTATGGTCTGCTGCGATATCAAGAAAATCCGTCAATACATCGGTTAATTTCAGCTCTTCTTGCTTAACCAGTTCAAATGTATCCAGCATGAATGTAACAACCTGACTAGAACGCGAAATTGCGGCTATCACTTCAAGCTTGCCTTCTTCAATACGTTTGGCGATACCAAGCTCTGTAGCACGCGTTAACAGATCAATCGTACCCATTTCCCGCATATACATACGCACAGGGTCGGTGGTTTTGCCAAACTCATTATCAACTGATGCCAAGGCAGCAGCAGCCATTTCAGCCGCTTCATCCTCATCAGCATCAGCAATTGGTGTAGAATCGGGTCGGATAGTATCGGTGTCGGGAACAAAATCATGGACTTCAATGCCCATGTCATTAATCATGCCGATAACATCCTCTACCTGCTCAGGATCAACGATATCACTAGGCAAGTGATCGTTCACTTCAGAAAAAGTCAAAAAACCTTGGGCTTTACCTTTGGCAATGAGTTCTTTAAGTCGGAGTTGTTGATCATTTGTAGAAGACATGGGTACACACAATATAGTGGCTTAACCGCTTATTATAGACTGTAACACTAAGTAAATTCAACAAAACCTTTCACAAAGAGGCTGTCCGAGAATAGAAACTGTAGCGAGGAAAAGCGGTTTTGAGACCATTTTTCGATTCAATGAGGCGAATACTTGCTGTATTGAACGAATTTAATCGGAAAAATCGGCTACGGTTTCAATTCTCAAACAATCTGGATTTAACTTCAATCGTTTACTTGTGCTTTTAAATCTCTGCTTTATTTTGCTATTTATTCATCAATAACTGCTGTAATTCTTCTTTTTCCATCGTATTCAGGGTTTGTTGCGATGCTAATTTGTTGATTCGCTGTTGTTTTGTTTCCTTATTCAGACCTGATATTGCATCACTTAGTTCTGCTTCAATCTCATTTTCTTTCAACAGAATTTCCGAAATCAATGATTTCATCCTAACAAACAAATCATGGTCTTCCAGCTGTTTCATCAATGACAAAAAACTGCTATCTGGATTATTATCGATTGTTTCATAGAGTAATAACAACACAGCAATATCAGCATCATTAATCATCTTCCAATCAGTTGGTTGCTGGTTCACAACCCGAATTAGATCAGGGTTTTGTAGCAGTAGATTGAACGCTGTTTTAACCAATGATAATCTTGAATCAAATTGTTGCCTGGGTTGATAACGATTTGATCGGGCAGGTGTTGACGTGTTTGATGAGATAGAAATTTTGGCAAGTTCTGCCAAACGCGCCTGCATTAATTGGGCATAGGTTTCATCTGGAATCTCAGAAATCAGTGGCTTTGCAGTTCGAACCATTGCCGATCGTCCTTCAATGGTACTTAAATCATGTGATTTAGTCAGATAATCAAAAAAGAAATCTGAAAGCACAAACGCTTTATCAATGCTCTTTGAAAAACCATCATGGCCTTGCTCTTGAATTAACGAGTCTGGATCATCTCCTGCAGGCAGTTGCATAATACGAATCTGGCGTTCTGAACGTAATGTTTGTAACAGTATCTTGATTGCACGCCAGGCTGCAGTTTGCCCAGCCTGATCACCATCAAAACACAGCACCAGTTGTTTGCAATAACGAAACAACAACTCATATTGCTCACGACTACTGGCTGTGCCAAGCGTTGCTACCGAATAGGAAATACCGTGACGAGACAAGCTAATAACATCCATATAGCCTTCAACAACCAATAGTTGCTGCAAACGATCATTGGCTTGCAAAGTCTGATGTAGCCCGTAGATTTCATTGCGTTTTTGAAATATAGGTGTTTCAGGCGAATTTAAATATTTAGGAGTCGATTGATCCAGCACCCGGCCACCAAATCCGACCACACGTCCACGACGATCACGGATCGGAAACATAATACGATTGCGAAAACGATGGTATTGATGCCCATCATCTTTTTCAATCAGTAAGCCTAATTGTTTTAGCTTATCGGCATTTAAATCAGCAGGAAGATTCTGCCATTCAGGTGGCGCGTAACCAATTTCAAACTCTGCTAATGCAGCTTTATTTAGGCCGCGATTACGCAAAAATTCACGCGCTTGTTGCGCTTGCGGATGTTCAAACAAGGCTTGTTGATAGAATTTAGAAACTGATTGTTGCAACTCATACAATTCAGTATGATCTTCTCTGGGTGTGGATGCCTGAGTACCCTCTTCGTAGGGGACATCGACACCAGCAAGTGTTGCCAATTCCTCAATTGCTTCGGGAAAAGTGAGTCGATCATGATTGGTCAGAAAACTAATCGCGTCTCCACTGGCGCCGCAACCAAAACAATAATAAAACTGTTTGATAGGGTTAACACTAAAGCTAGGGGTTTTTTCGTTGTGGAAAGGACAGCGGGCTGTATAGTTGCTGCCGGTTTTTTTGAGCGGAACCCTGGCATTGATGAGCTCTATCAGATCAATGCGACTGACCAGATTGTCGATAAAGTCTTTGGGGATATTACCAGTCATTTAGGAATGGAAATTTAATAACCTTGTCATTATGGCAAAGTTATTTTTCTCCTGATTAAACGATCTCAAGAGGCGCATAGTTATTCTACGCAACGATTTGAGATTGTTTGATCAGAAGTAAAAAGACAAGTTAGATTGGTATCATTAATAATTATTACGTCAAACCATCTTATATCAATGCCAAGTATGAAAGACGATCAAATAGTACAAATGTCGGATTTAAGTCAACATCTCCTTGATACGCGAGCTGACTTGAGCCATATCAACGCGCCCTTGCATTAATGGTCGGAGTTTACCCATTACTTTGCCCATATCGCGGATCGACTCGGCACCAGTGTCCTGAATGGTGTCACTGATCATTTTATCAATTTCAGCTTCACCCAACGCTTCCGGTAAGAATTCCTGTATCACCAGAATTTCAGCTTGCTCGACTTCCACCAAATCATTGCGACTGGCATCACTATACATTTTGATTGATTCGCGGCGTTGCTTACGCATTTTATCCAGAATAGCGATGACTTGATCATCATCCATGGTCGTGCGTTCATCAACTTCGCGCTGCTTGATTGCCGCCATCATTAAGCGAATTGTACCCAATCTGACTTTATCGCCACTTTTCATGGCTACTTTCATTTCAGAGCGGATTTTTAAATTGAGGCTATCTGACATCAGTTGATTAATTCGAAAATCATGTAGAAGGCCTGCCTCGTCGCAGATTTTTTAGCGCATAGCGCTCACGAGAGAGTTTTTTCAAATGTCTTTTCACAGCAGCCGCAGCTTTGCGTTTTCGTTCTTCAGTTGGCTTTTCATAGAATTCACGACGCCTTGACTCCGATAAAACACCTGCTTTTTCGCATGAGCGTTTAAATCGTCTAATCGCAATTTCAAAAGGTTCGTTATCTCTAAGCTTAACTGAAGGCATGAATTCTCCTGTAATATATTGAAAAAAATGTTAGTCAGATATTATAACCTGTTTACACTGGATTTCAACCACGTACCTGTAAGCCAATATTTAAAGTCAACTTTTAAACAGCAACTTTCGCAGAAATATGTGGCTGTGGATTGTAATTTTGAATATTAATATCTTCAAATTTGTAATCAAATAATGAATCAGGTTTTCTATTAAATGTCAGTTTTGGCAGCGCTTCGGGACTGCGAGTCAATTGCAATTGAGCCTGATCAAGATGATTCTGGTATAAATGCACATCGGCTCCTGACCAGATTAATTCGCCAGCTTTCAACCCGGTTTGTTCTGCAATCATCATTGTTAATAATGCATAACTGGCAATATTAAATGGAAGTCCTAAAAAAATATCAACAGATCGCATATTAAACAAACAATCAAGAGCGCCATCATTCACATAAAACTGAAAACTATAATGGCAAGGTGGTAAAGCCATTTGATCAAGCGCTCCCACATTCCAGGCATTGACCAGTAACCGACGTGATGTTGGATTGGTTTTAATTTGTTCTATTAAATTGGCTAGCTGATCGATGTGGCGACCATCCGGGGTATCCCAGGCGCGCCATTGATGACCATAGATCGGGCCAAGTTCGCCTTGTTGATCAGCCCATTCATTCCAGATACTCACACCGTTGCGGGTAAGATATTCAACATTGGTTTGTCCTGAAATAAACCACAGTAATTCGTGAATAATTGAAGAAATATGCAGTTTTTTGGTGCTGAGTAGCGGGAAACCATCTTGTAAGTTGAAACGCAATTGTCGACAAAAAACGCTATAAGTACCAATACCTGTTCTATCTTCTCTGAGTCTTCCTTTATGCAAAACATCTTGCAAAAGATCGAGATAGTTTTGCATAATTTAAGCAGGCTGGCGACGATAGGCCAGATATAGAAATACCAGACCTAAAATCATCATCGGCAAACTCAACAGTTGACCTTTTGTCAACCAGCCAAAAGCAAGATAGCCAATATGGGCATCGGGTTCGCGTACAAATTCCACCGCACTTCTGAAAAAACCATACAGTAGAACAAATAACCCGCTTGCTGCATAGCGTGGTGGTATTTTCTTAGTGGTTCCAGAGGTAAAAAACCACAATACTACGAAAAGTACTAATCCTTCCAGAAATGCTTCATACAATTGTGATGGATGGCGTGCAACAGATCTTGCTCCTGGAAACACCATTGCCCAGGGTACATCGGTTGGTTTACCCACTAATTCTGCATTAATAAAATTTCCAAGTCTTCCACACAATAATGCAAGCGGAATTGAGGGAATAATAAAATCCAGCACATCAATCAAATTTCGCTTGGTTCTGCGCGAAAAAAACCAGCCTGCAAAAAATACACCGAGAAATCCACCATGGAAAGACATTCCACCTTGCCAGACTTTGAAGATGACAATGGGATTGGAGAGAAAATCTGAAAAATTATAAAATAATGTATACCCTAAGCGTCCTCCAAGGATGACCCCCATGGCACCATAAAACACCAGATCGTCAACTTGTTGTTGACTGAAGCCGTATTTTGATGCGCGCAATCGAGCCAGCCACCAGGAACAACTGATACCAATAATATACATTAACCCATACCAGTGGATCTTGACTGGACCAAGCGCTATCGCAACAGGGTTAATTTCAGGAAAAGTAATCATCTAGGATTTAACAGGCAAGTAACAACAATTACTTGCACATTTTACTTGCCTCATAAGGAATGGAACACAATAACCTGGACATTCTGACTTGCCTTTTTGCTCGCCTTCTGCCTTGTGACAACAGTTACATAGCCTGCTATGCGCCTGTTGCCACGCCTTGAAGGCAAACCAAAATACTGCGTCAGAATGTCCAGGTTATTGTGTTCCATTCCTAAATATCAAGATTTGAGACTTCAAGTGCTCTTTGTTCAATAAACTCTCTTCGCGGTTCGACTTGATCACCCATTAATGTGGTAAATACTTCATCGGTGGAAATTGCATCTTCAATATTGACGTGTAACAAGTGCCTGGATTCAGGATTTAAGGTGGTGTCCCAGAGTTGATCAGGGTTCATTTCACCAAGCCCTTTATAACGCTGGATATATAAACCTTTCTTGGATTCATTCATCATCCACTCAAAAACATCCGGGAAATTGGTGACTGTTTTCTTGCGTTCTCCCATTTGAATTAATGACGCATCACTGAATAGATCATGAGTCTCCTCGCCAAATAAAATCAGTGTTTTATAATCTGCTGACTGAAAAAATGAAGCTGGAATCATCAAATCACGGGTAATACCATGCATGCGCCGACGTGCCTTGATAACAAACGAGTCCTCTGTCTGCTCAGAACTGATTGAATAACTTGCCAGAGGTGCGGCTAGTTGATTGATACGCTGCTCTAATGTTGTTAGCCACTCTGACGATGGTTGATTATTTTGATCAGCGTCTACTTGCAATGCGGGTTGATCAATCATGCTTTCCAGCAGTTCTTTATCGTAGCGATGTGCATGTTTTAAAATAATTTTCTGTACATTAAAAAACGTATTCGCCAATTTTTCAAGGACTTCACCGCTAACTGCCGGAGTATCCGGTGCAACAAATAATTGTGCTTTGTTCAACGCCAGCTGTAATAAATATTCTGATAATTCAGGATCATCTTTAACATATTGTTCCTGCTTGCCTTTTTTGACTTTGTACAAGGGTGGCTGAGCAATATAAATATGACCACGTTCAATCAATTCGGGCATTTGCCGGTAGAAAAAAGTCAGTAGCAAAGTGCGGATATGCGAGCCATCCACATCAGCATCGGTCATGATAATAATGCGGTGATAGCGCAATTTATCAGGATTGTATTCCTCTTTACCAATCCCGCAACCAAGCGCAGTGATCAACGTTCCAACCTCTTCTGATGAGATCATTTTATCGAAACGGGCTTTTTCGACATTGAGGATTTTACCTTTGAGCGGTAGTATCGCCTGAGTACGCCGATCTCTTGCCTGCTTGGCAGAACCGCCGGCTGAGTCTCCTTCCACAATAAATATTTCAGATAATGCCGGATCTTTTTCCTGGCAATCTGCCAGTTTTCCAGGTAACCCGGCAATATCCAGCACGTTTTTTCGACGGGTCATTTCTCGCGCTTTACGAGCAGCTTCTCTGGCGCGAGCAGCTTCCAGCATTTTATTGGCTACAAACTTGGCAGCGGTGGGATTTTCCAATAAAAAATCGTTGAGCTTTTCAGTGATTGACGATTCTACCAGTGGTTTTATTTCTGATGACACCAGTTTGTCTTTGGTCTGGGATGAAAATTTCGGATCAGGAACCTTGACAGATAACACCGCTGTTAGTCCTTCGCGCATATCTTCACCAACGGTGGCGACACGGTTTTTTGCCAGTGCTGGTTGAGAATCGATATATTGATTGAGAGTGCGGGTCAGTCCGGCTCGAAACCCCGCCATATGAGTTCCACCATCACGTTGCGGAATATTGTTGGTATAACAGAAAATATTTTCCTGATAAGTATCATTCCATTGCATAGCAACTTCAACACCAACATCTTCTTTTACAACTGAGAAATAGATGACTTCATCAATAATCGGATTTTTTTTACGATTGAGATGTTCAACAAATGCTCTCAGTCCACCTTCATACTCAAATACATCCTTTCGATCATCGCGCTCATCTTCAAGGATTATTTTTACACCTGAGTTGAGAAAAGACAGTTCACGCAAGCGATTGGCTAGAATATCGTAATGAAACAGCACATCATCAAATACATCGGTACTTGGCTTAAAGCGAAGTGTTGTCCCGGTTTGTGTCGTCTCACCAATTTCTTTCAACTCAGCTAACGGTTCACCATCCTGATAGTGTTGCTGATAGTGTTTTCCGTCACGTTTAATGTCCAGCCATAAGTTTTCTGATAATGCATTGACGACAGAGACTCCAACACCATGAAGTCCACCAGACACTTTGTAGGAATTATCGTCAAACTTTCCACCGGCATGTAACACCGTCATAATCACTTCAGCTGCTGAACGCCCTTCTTCTTCATGAATATCAACCGGAATGCCGCGACCATCATCAGACACTTCTACCGATCCATCGGCTTTGATAACAACGTGAACCTCACTGCAATGACCTGCTAATGCTTCATCAATCGAGTTATCGACCACCTCAAACACCATATGGTGCAAACCGGTACCGTCACCCGTATCGCCAATATACATGCCAGGACGTTTGCGAACCGCTTCCAGTCCTTTCAGAACCTGAATACTGCTACTATCGTAATCTGTTGGTTGTGTCATAACTGCTTCTATTTAAGCTGAATGCAAATGCTAAGTGATCACACCAGCATTGATCTCAAAAACCTTGAATTGATGATGCTGATAACGTTTCACAAAGTCTTTGTCAGTGGTGGTAACAAACAATTGATGATTGTTGTTACCCAGTAAATGCATAAATTTATCTTGATTGCTACGATCCAGTTCTGCAGTGATGTCATCCACAAGCACACAGGCTGGAATTGCGTTTTTCTCCGTCATCAAATCGATTTGTGCAAGCATTAATGCCAGTACCAGAATTTTCCGTTGCCCTCTGGACATAAATACTTTTGCAGCTCTGCTATCAGCCATCACCAGAAAATCAGACTTATGCGGACCAAACTGGGTATAGCCATAGCGTACATCGGTCGGTCTGGCTTGTTGTAACACCTCAATCAATGCGTGGTCTGTATTCCATCCAGATAACAAGCGTAACTCGAAATTGCTGGAGATCTGGAATTGATCAGCAATTTTCTCAAACAATGGATGCAGTGCTTGCAAGTACTCAACACGAATCTGCGTAATTATACCACCGTATTGGGCAAGCTTTTGATCCCATGCATCAATGCCCTGTAAATGGCCGCTTTTAAGCAGGCTATTGCGGTGTAACAAGGCTTTTTTATAACGCTTCCAGACATCAAAAAAACTTATGTCATGGTGAAATGTTCCCCAATCCAGAAATTGTCGGCGCCGCTTTGGTTCTGCATCCAGTAAATTGTAACAGCCGGGATCAAAAAATTGAGTTGGGAACTGATAGGCAAGATCTGATATTTTACTGACTTTTTCGCCATTTAAGCGTAACTCACGTTTTTTGTGCGCAAGCTCAATGCCTAATTTTTGAAGATTGTTTTGTTGATTCTGTAATTGCGTTGTAACTGTCAGGGCTGTTTGTGAGAAATGGATGATTTCAGCAACTTTAGTGGTTCGGAAAGACTTGCCACGACTCAACAAAGTAATGGCTTCTAACACTGAACTTTTACCACTGCCATTATCGCCAACGATTAAATTCATCCCTGATGAAGGATTCAGCGTCACCTGTTGCAAATTACGCACGTTAGTGATGCGCAAATCAACCATGCTCACAGTAATACTAACTGGTTTTTAAAGTCGAATTGGTGATAAAACAAATTTCACTTGATCATCATCCAGATCCTTGGCAAGCACACTGCTTTTATTCTCAGGGAATAATAGCTGCATATTTTCTGACTCTATATTATTAACAATATCAATTAGGTAAGAACATTTAAAGCCAATAGAAAAAGCATCTCCGGTAAATTCTACATCAATATTATCTTCGGCTTCTTCTTGTTCAGCGCTATTGCTGGTGACCGATAAGTTATTGTCATCAAAATGCAGCAGCAGACTGCCAAAACGATCATTCGCCAAAATTGCCACACGACCAATGGCATCTTTGAATTGCTGAGTATTCACTGTTACTGTATCTGTCAGATCAGTAGGAATAACACGTTGATAAATTGGATATTTTTCATCAATTAATTTCACAGAAATGGTTGCACTGCCACAAATCAAGGTAAAAAAAGATGATGATGCTTCAACCGTCACAATCGCCTCATCCATGTCTTTGAGTAACTTTGAAAATTCCGAGATGCCTTTTCTGGGAATCAAATAACTTTGCCTGCTTTCAACAGGGTGCTGCAATTGATCTTCACACAAGGTTAAACGATGGCCATCCGAACCAACGGTGCGAATCTGGTCGTTATCAATTTCCAGCAACAAGCCATTTAAAAAAGTCCTGACATCTTGCTGTGCGATGGCAAAAATTGGTTTATCAAACAATCTTTTCAGCCTGTGAGCAGCCATTTGCAGATTAAATTCTGGTTCACTTCGACTGAAAGCAGGATAGTCTTCTACCGGTAATGTATTGAGCTTGAATCGACTGCGCCCGGAAGTCAGTTTGGCATGGTTTTCATGGTCTTCAATCACAATCAGGCTGTCATCTGGCAACAAGCGGCAAATATCAAACAATTTACGCGCTGATAGCGTCATCTTGCCTGGTTGTTGACAATCAACAGGCAATCGAAACAAGCCTTCTATTTCCATATCAGTACCGGTTATCAGTAAGCCTTTATCGGTGACTGAAAACAGCATATTTGCCAAAATAGACATGGTTTGACGCTTCTCAATGATGTTAACAATTTGAGACATCGGCTCAATCAAGTCTTTTCGAGAACTGGAAAATTTCATACAAATGCCAATGTTTATAATATAAATATTTAAAGAAATATACTTATTATTACTATTAACACCACTGATTTTGGTGGATAAATAATAATTACAGATGCTGATCAGTCTGTTAGACCAATGATAAAACTTGTATTGATGTGATTGTGTCTGTGGATAAAATGTCGATAACAATGTACTGCAAATTTAACCCAGCAGTTATCAACACCTTGTGCCGGGTTGACACGCATAGATGAAATAATTGTAACTACTCAGCGAATTCGTAACTGCTCAGATTGCCCTCTATTTTGTTCAAGAACAAGGCGAAAGCGCGGAGTTTATAAGTATAAATGAGCACTTTCAACACAGCGATTGAACAAAATAGAGGGTAAGGTAACTCGCAATCAATAACAGACCCATCTTGCTTGTCTTTTTATCTGTTTTCGGCGTTGCAACTTCGGTTACATAGCCCACTATGCGCCGTCCGTTGCGCCCCCGTAATAAATACGGAGCAGGCTTTGAAAACAGACAAAAATTCTGCGCAATATGGAGATGTTATTGATTGCGAGTTACCTAAGCTGAGTAGTTACAAATAATTCATGTTTTCAACCAGATAGCATGCGTCGCAACCGTGAATAGTCTTCATCAATCTTGATGTCGCTTTGTTTGAGTTCTTCGACTTTTTTACAAGCATGAATCACTGTCGAGTGATCGCGTCCGCCAAACGCAGCACCAATTTCAGGTAAACTGTGGCTGGTTAATTCCTTTGCCAGTGCAATAGCGATTTGTCTTGGTCTGGCGATAGAGCGACTGCGTTTTTTGGAGAGAAAATCAGTGAGTTTGACCTTATAGTAATCGGCAACTGTTTTTTGAATATTATCAATGCTGATAATGCGATCCTGTACAGCAATTAAATCGCGTAATGCATCTTTACACAATTCCAGAGAAGCGCTACAGCCCTTAAAGTTAGATGTTGCAATTACTCGACGTAAAGCGCCTTCCAATTCACGCACATTGGAACGGATACGTTTGCCGATAAAAAATGCCACTTCATCAGGCAGAGAAACATCCATCTCATTGGCTTTCTTTTTCAGAATAGCGACTCTGGTTTCCAGGTCTGGTGGCTCAACTGCCACAGATAATCCCCAGCCGAAACGCGATTGCAGTCGCTCATCCAGTTTAGGGATTTCTTTGGGATAGCGATCAGAAGTCAATACAATCTGACAGTGGTTGTCCAAAAGTGCATTAAAGGTGTGAAAAAATTCTTCTTGTGAGCGTTCCTTACCGGCAAAAAACTGGATATCATCAATCAATAATGTGGTGACGCTGCGATAAAATTTTTTAAATTCATCGATGGTGTTGTGTTGTAAAGCATTGACCATTCCAGCCACAAACTGCTCAGCATGGATATAGACAACATAGGCATCTGGTGTGTGAGACAAAACTGTATTGCCAATCGCGTGCATTAAATGGGTTTTACCCAGTCCTACACCCCCATAGATGAATAATGGATTGTATGACTTTCCATTATTTTCAGAGACTTGTATTGACGCTGCTTTTGCAAGTTGATTGGATTTTCCCTGTACAAAATTGTCGAATTTAAATTCGGAATTCATTGGACTGGTGCGGATTGAAATCTTTTTTTTGAGTACTTTTTTTGAGTTTGCAGATTTGCGAACTGGTTTATCAGCAATTGATGTTCGACTGCCAATTTCCAAAATAACTTTTAGGGTTTCCCCGGTTTGGTATTGAATCACCACTGTTTCAATTGACGGCAGGTAATTTTCTTTCACCCAGTCCAGAACAAAATGATTGGGTGCGAGAAGTTTAAGCTCTGTTTCTGTGGTTTCGGCTTGCAATGGACGGATCCATTGATTGAATTCTGTGGGTGGAATTTCAGTCTCAAGTTTTTGTAAGCAGTTAGTCCAAAGTGTTGTCATCAGATCAAAAATACAGGCTGGTTTTTTTAGATTATTTGATGGGTACGTTCATAGAAATGACTACTATACCGTATAAGGGTGAAACTGACAGCATTGACAGAGTAACGATTTTTTAAGTACAATTTACAGTCTTTTGCCAGAAGAATTTGAAGTTATCCAGCCGGAGTTTTACAGATGAAAAGAACATATCAGCCAAGCAAAGTCAAACGCGCCAGAACGCATGGGTTCAGAGCGAGGATGGCAACCAAAGGTGGACGCCGCATTATCAATGCACGCAGAGCGAAAGGAAGAAGCAGACTGGCTGTGTGATTGAATCAACACAAGCACTGTTTTTTAAACCTGAGCAACGTTTAACATCAGCATCACAATTTGATGCTGTATTTAAAAAACCACTCCGTAGCCGAGATCGATATTTTTTATTGTTGTCACGCCAAAGCCCATGCACTCATACACGTTTGGGATTAATTGTATCGAAGAAAAGAATTCGTAAAGCAGTTGCCAGAAATCGTGTAAAAAGGATTATCAGAGATAGTTTTCGTTTACACCAACACCAACTCCCAGCAGTTGATGTCGTTTTATTAGCCTATCAATCGGCGGACACAGCGAATAGTCAAGACTTAAGACTGTCTTTGGACAAACACTGGAAAAAATTACAAAGTCTATTTCCGCAGGAGTAATCATTTTTACTTGTGGAGCAAGAATTTTACATACGAGATCGATGAGATTTTCTATGGCCGATGCAACGCCTTGAATATAAACAGTGTTTTACGAAAAAAGGTCTGCGCCATCATGCACAAGTTAGTTTATCCTCATTGCTAAATGGTTCGTATTTTACTTGCTTTAATTGCGCTGTACCGATTTTGTATCAGTCCGTTAATTGGTAATCATTGTCGTTTTTATCCGAGTTGTTCCGAGTACGCGCAGCTGTCGCTGAGGCGTTTTGGTTTGATTCGAGGTAGTTACTTAAGTATTAAAAGACTCTTAAAATGCCACCCATATCACCCAGGTGGTATGGACTTAGTCCCAGATAAAAAACAAGAGCAAAAGGATTTGAAGAATGGATAACCCAAGATTTTTCCTGTTAGCACTGCTAGTTACGTTGTCATATGCGCTTTGGCAAAACTGGCAAATGGATTATAACGAGGAGTACAGGAAATCACTATTACCGGAAACTTCCGAGACAGCTGCTGAGGTTGTTGAAACAATAACAGGCGATACAACAATTGCGGATGAAGTCCCTGAAAATGTTAACGGGGATAGTCTGTCTGTTACAAAGACACAAACAATTACTCCATTCACAAGTGGAATTGCCAAGAGCCAGCGGATTCATGTCACCACAGATGTTTACAGATTGGAAATCGATACAACTGGTGGTGATATCAGGATACTTGAGCTTTTAAAGTATCCAAAGACAAAAAAAGACAAAGATACAGCAAAACGCATACTCAATGATGGTGAAGACGGTTTTTTTGTCGCCCAAAGTGGTTTGATTACTTCAGCAAACAGCGTAGCGCCGACTCATCGTGATCAATTTCAAGCGTCTTCATTGTCATATACACTTGCTGAGAGTGAGGATTTTGTTGATGTTCCATTGGTCTGGAACGATGCTTCGGGTTTACAGGTAACCAAGAGTTATCGCTTTTATCGCGGAAGCTATGATATTGATGTTCAACAAAAAATAGACAATAACACGGGGAATCTCTGGTCTGGCCAGCAATATGTACAATTGCAACGGACAGGTCTCCAAGAGAAAGATAAATCATTTTTTGTGCGCTCGTTTACAGGTGCAGTGATCTATACAGAGGAAGATAAATATCAAAAATTAGAGTTTGATGATCTGGAAGAAGAGACGGTCAATGTCACGACAAAAGATGGTTGGGTGGCAATGATTCAGCATTATTTTCTTGCGGCGTGGGTGCCGCCTACAGATCAATTGGCGCGATTATATTCAAAAGCGTTAAATAATGGGCGCTATATCATCGGTATGGTGATGCCGACTGAATATATTCAGATAGAAGCAGGCCAATCCAAGACACTGATTGGTAACCTGGTTATTGGACCAAAAATACAAAAGAATCTGGAAGAAATTGCCCCTGGTCTGGAATTGACTGTTGATTTTGGTTTCCTCACTTTTATCGCAAAACCTATTTTCTGGTTACTCAACAAATATCATAGTTATGTTGGTAACTGGGGGATAGCTATTATTCTGGTGACGTTATCGATTAAAACGCTGTTCTTTAAATTGTCTGAAAAAAGCTATAAGTCAATGGCAAGAATGCGTAAACTGCAGCCGAAACTGGAGAGTTTACGAGAGAAGTTTGGCGATGACCGGCAACGCATGAATATGGAAATCATGCAGTTGTATAAGCGAGAGAAAGTCAATCCACTCGGCGGTTGTTTGCCAGTGATGGTGCAAATTCCGGTGTTTATCTCGTTATACTGGGTGTTACTGGAAAGTGTAGAATTAAGACAAGCGCCATTTTTACTGTGGCTACAAGACCTATCCAGCAAGGATCCTTATTTTATTTTGCCTGTGCTCATGGGTATCAGCATGTTTATCCAGCAGAAGCTTAATCCAACGCCTGTTGATCCAGTGCAAGCACAAATCATGCGTTTGTTTCCAGTGGTATTTACAATTTTCTTTGCATTTTTCCCGGCTGGTCTGGTGTTGTATTGGGTTGTTAATAACACCTTGTCTATCATGCAACAGTGGTATATCACCCGCCAAATTGAAAAGGCTGGATAATACATAAAAATAAAGACTTGGGTAATTCCAGGTTTAATCCCATGATTGTTTGTATCTCCATGATCTCTTGAATATTCAAATTCGATGCGTGAAGAGTCTAATCATGTGGATGTTTCAGAATCAGAAACAATAGTAGCAATCGCAACACCACCTGGTAATGGTGGTGTTGGCGTATTGCGAATTTCTGGTCATAATCTCGATCAAATCGCACAATCCGTTCTGGGTTGCGTACCAGCTCCACGTCAAGCAAGCTTAATGTCATTTATTGATAATGATGGCTCAATCATTGATCGTGGTCTGGCGATCTATTTCCCGACACCTCATTCTTATACCGGCGAAAATGTTCTGGAACTACAAGCCCATGGTGGTCGTGTACTGATGGGATTATTGTTAAACCGTATTGTTGGTTTAGGAGCAAGAATTGCCGAAGCAGGAGAATTTACTCGCCGTGCTTATTTAAATGGAAAACTTGATCTTGCTCAGGCAGAAGCCGTTGCAGATCTGATTAGCTGTTCAAGTGAACAGGCTGTGCGCTGTGCTCAGCGCTCACTAACAGGCGAATTTTCTATCAAAATTAATTCACTGGTCGATCAAACCATTGAATTAAGATGTCAAATTGAATCTTCAATTGATTTCAGTGATGAAGAGATCGATTTTCTCTCAGAATTGTTAGTAGAAAACAGAATCAATGACTTGCTTTCCAACATAGAAAATATTCTTGATTCATCACGACAAGGTGCAGTGTTGCGTGAAGGTTTGACTGTAGTGATTGCAGGTCAAGTTAACACCGGTAAATCAACGTTGTTAAATCGTCTAGCCGGGCAAAATGTGGCAATCGTTAGTGATATCCCGGGGACAACGCGTGATACCTTGAAAGAACAAATTCACATCGATGGTCTACCATTGCATATCATTGATACAGCTGGCTTACGAAAAACCAATGATCCAGTTGAGCAAGAAGGCATTAAACGTGCTAAACAATCAATCCAAAATGCTGATTATGTGTTGTTGGTGATTGATGCACAACAACAATCCAGTGATTACCTGGAAAATTTTATTGAATTAGCACAAATCCCGGTTATTCGTATTATTAATAAAATTGATTTGATGAGTGATCAAGCAAAAATTTTGGAAAAAGAACATGGTGTAGAAATTTATTTATCGGCGAAAACGGGTGAAGGCATGGATTTGCTCTATCAATATCTAAAACAAAGTGTTGGTTTCGAAAGTACTGAAGATGTTTTTTTGGCTAGAAGCAGACATATTCAAGCGCTGGAAACTGCTCAACAAAGTTTGTTGTCAGCATTAGCTGTGATTAAAACAAGCAGTGCAATCGAGTTGTTGGCGGAAGAACTCAGGCGTGTGCAAATTGCACTTTCACAAATAACTGGAGAGTTTGTCGCTGATGATTTACTCGGTGAAATTTTTTCCAGATTCTGTATCGGTAAATAATCAGTGTTTCAAGTTAGTTCTAACCCGCATTACTCACCTGCTTGGTGGGATGATCGCGTAGTTATTCGGATACACAAGGAATTTAAATAAGAATAGAAATAACAGTGTGTATTTCTTGTAGGTTTAAGATGCTACCATCATGCCTATTAAGGGATAGCGAGGACTCATTAGACTGATGAAAAAATGGGCTAAGGAGTGAGGTATTAATAATACCCATCCCCAAATTTTTAGTTAAATTTCCCTCATCTCAATCTTCTCCAGTAGGAGAATGAGTATATGGAAACTTATTGGGGTTGGTATGATTTCCAGATTTTGACTTACTTTTTGGCTCCACAGAAGCACTAAGGTAACGCGCAATAAATAACCCACCAGTATTGCGCAGGATTGTTGTTTGTCTTCAAGGCGCAACGTAGGGAGCATAGCGGGCTATGTAACCGAAGT
>VAPL010601734.1_pt1 | contig 22363 bp, 18 predicted proteins | sample 3395061 | NCBI WGS metagenome assembly VAPL01 (sample SAMN08290444, study PRJNA428436) | hydrothermal vent metagenome | isolation source: Deep-sea hydrothermal vent chimney 2 | place: Pacific Ocean: Juan De Fuca Ridge | depth 2182 m m | reverse complement strand
GCTACATAAGCTAAAAGACCAAGGGATCAATGTGGAAGAAATGCAAAATACAATTTTTAGCAGTGGCACTACTGCCACCTGTGCCCTTAAATTGGATAGCCGGCCGTCAAAAGAAATCATTGAAATACTCAATCTCGAAAAAGATATTATTTATGTTGAATTGAATTAATTCAAAGTCTTATGCCGGGTACCGGATACTTGATGTTGGTAACGATTAGTTTGTAACGACAGTGAGATTTTATAGATGAGTATGTTCAAAAAATATCGTCGGCATTAAAACTTTAGCGAAATACTTTTGTTTAAACTGAATAGATAAATAATGAAAGAAATTACAAAAACGTATTCCAAGGATGATCTTGTTGTAAAATGGCAACCTCACAAATGTACACACTCCGCCATTTGTTTTCATGGACTACCGATGGTCTTTGATCCTCGCAAAAGACCTTGGGTAAATATTGAAGGTGCATCGAAAGAAGAAATTGCTAATCAGGTAGGCAAATGTCCATCGAGTGCTTTGTCACTACAAATGGATGAGAAGGTGTAATGCTTTAATGCCACTTCTTGGGAAGAATATTTATTTAGTTTTCCTGTGCTTGTCTCCGTATGATCTCTAAATATTTTGGAACTCAAATTTTATTAGGTGTATATGCACCAATTCCCGCCATAACCATCTTCTTTTTTACGATAAAATGATTATCTTTTGACTTTTATATATTAACCGAAAAACCTAGGGAATCTTCGATAATAATGTTTAATTAAAAAGAGCAATAATGGGTTTAATAGTTAATTGAAAATCGTATCCAATTTAAAAATTATCTAAGCATGAGAAAAGTAACTTTAATTTCCTTGGTAGCAATATCTATTCTGCTAATTGTCCAATCAGTTATGGCAGAAGTAAAACTTCCAGCCATCGTTTCTTCCAATATGGTCTTGCAGCGCAATACTACTATCACACTTTGGGGGTGGGCCGATCCTGATGAAAAAATTTCCATTGAAGCCTCATGGTTAAAAGAAGCAATGAATGTAAAAGCGGACAGCAAGGGAAATTGGCGTATTGAAGCAAAAACCACTGATAGTAAAGATCCTCAAACTATTAAAATCACCAGCAAGACTTCAGACATGAATCTGGAAAATATACTATTTGGTGAAGTATGGTTATGTTCCGGGCAATCCAATATGCAACAGCCACTCACAGGATATACCGGGCAACCAACTTTTGGGTCTATAATGGCGATAGCAAATTCTAATAATTCAAATTTACGCCTATTTTCAGTTGATAATGTTGGTTCAAAAACTCCACTAAAGGATATTGAAAAATATTCGAGCTGGAAGGCAGCATCTCCAGAAAATGTATCTGGATTTAGTGCAGTAGCTTATTTTTTTGGTAAGCAACTACAAGAGATTTTAGATGTGCCGGTGGGCATGATACACACATCTTGGGGCGGTAGTTCAGTTCAGGCCTGGATAAGTAATGAGGTAATGAGCTCTTACAAAAAAGTAGATCTTGAAAATGTAGATATTACCAAAAAAACCAATCGTATTCCCACAGTATTATTTAATGCGATGATTAATCCATTAATCCCTTACACCATCAAAGGAGCTTTGTGGTACCAGGGTGAGTCCAATCGTACCGAACCGCAGAATTACAAAAAGCTTTTTCCCGCCATGGTAAAGGATTGGCGCACGCGCTGGGGAATTGGAGATTTCCCATTCTATTATGTGCAAATTGCACCTTACATGTATGGTGATAATAATTCCTTCGAAACAGTAGCAAATTCAGCATTTATTCGCGAAGTGCAATTGCAATGTTTGGATCTGATTCCAAATTCGGGCATAGCCATTACCATGGATATTGGAGATGATTATTGTATTCATCCACCAAAGAAGAAGGAGGTAGCAGATAGACTATTGTTCAATGCCCTCAACCAAACTTATGGTTATAAAACTATTGATTATGCGACCCCAATTTTTGACAAGTTAGAGGTTGAAGACGGTGGAATAATTTTAAAATTTAAAAACGCAGAGACGGGAATGTATGCTTATGATGAGTTGGAGGGGTTTGAAATTGCTGGAGATGATAAGGTATTTTATCCAGCGAATGCCAAAATTGTGAACCGCAAGGATGTATCTGTAAAAAGCGAAAAAGTGCCTCACCCTGTGGCGGTGCGATATGCATGGCGTAACTGGATCGTTGGAACTCTTTTTGATGCCAACCTACTACCTGCATCTTCATTTAGAACTGATGATTGGGATGATGCTACAAAATTTAAGGAATGAGTTTTAATCGAATTATTTCATTTATAAATAAAAAAGCCTCGATGAACTCTGCTGTCATCGAGGCTTTTTTTACTGGGTATTTTGGCTACTCGATTTTGTGTTGGCAAAATGTACTATTAATAATTTGCAATTAAGGCTTCGTACGGGATATTCATTTTTTCGTGTAAGTTCCTAATCATGTTCAATGTCAATTTTCTTTTTCGACTAAATATTTCTGAAACTCTACTTTTGTAACCAATTATCTGAGCAAGCTCTTTATTTGACATTTCCATTTGCTCCATTCTGAATTTAATTGCTTCTATGGGGTCAGGTGCTTCAATAGGGTAATGTTCATCTTCATATTTTTCTATCAAGAGTGATAACAATTCGGCTTCATCTCCTTCTTTTGAGTTTTCAGGAGCGTGAAATATTTCTTCAAACCGTTTCAATGAATGATTATAGTCTTTTGCTGATTTTATAACTTTAACTTCCATAATTTCTATATTTTTTCTGTGTTCACTTCCTGCCTGCCGGCAGGCAGGTATTGTATTCAGTATGTGTCCCAATAAATTTAATAAAATACCATTTTTTTCTGTAGTTAATATCTATGATAAGCCTGTACTTATTTCCACAAATATTAAAAACAACTTTTCCATTCTTCAGAATGCTTGCTTTTGCATATTCTGATTTAATTTCAGAAGGAGTTGCCCATTTAGCTTTTGAGGCTTCCTTATACCATGTTTTTAATTGTTCCTGGGAATCATTGTGCTTTTCCCAAAATTCCCGAAGTCTCTTTTTTACAAAAACACGCATTAATTGTCTAATATTTTATGGCAAATATAAGCAATAGTTACCAATATGGTAATTTCATCAATTAAGATTGATGGAAAGTATTTTGCTAACGTTTACGCTAAAAAGCCTTACCATCCTACAGGTTGGCTATGGGTTTTTAGCGAGTGTTGAACCGAACACCTACGTTGAAGGCTTTCAATTTGGTCAATGACAATAACTTTGTTTTCAAATAGTAAAATATGCTGGTCATTCGGCTTAATTGTTGGGCTTAGTTAAATTTATATTTTGCCATTCTCTTATCTCCATACCGAACTAATATTTTTTGTTCAGTTGCTGTTTTAAGATCTCGACTAGCTGTTGCTGACGAAATTTCCTTATAATTCCTTAAATAGTCTTGGCGTGAAAACTTTTGAGAGCCAATTGTTTCTTTGAATATTTGAATCCTCTCTTTATTAGAAAGATGAACACTTTGCGTTCTGAGAAGATGCTCAAGTGATAAATCTATAATTTCCAACATAAATAATATGAAGGTTGTAGCATTCCCAGTTTTGTCTGATATACTTAGAGCCTGATAGTACGCTTCTTGTTTAGTTTTTATAAGGGCTTCGATGGGGAGGAATTCGAATACCGGGTAGTGCTGTATTAGAATAACGGTTTGCCATAATCTACCCATTCTGCCGTTACCATCAACAAAGGGGTGGATAAACTCTAGTTCATAATGAAAAACACAACTTTTAATTAATGGTATTTCATTACTTTTTTTCAGGAATTCAAACAAATTTGTCATCAACGCAATGACAAGATGACCAGGAGGGGCAAGATGTGTAATTTTTGAACCTTTAAGAATGCCGACTTCTGTAGTCCTGAATTTCCCGGCATCCTTTATCAAATTAGACATTAAGGTTTTATGTGTGCTTTTAAAATCACGTACAGCGACAGGGTTTAGTTGCTGTATCTTATTATAGACGGTTATTGCATTTGTTACCTCTATAATATCCTTTTCAGGAGCTAATACTCTTTTATTATCAATTAAAGCTGTTATCTGTTCAACCGTCAAGGTATTGCCTTCAATTTCCAGTGATGCCTGGATAGATTTGATTCTATTGCTTTTTCTTAGACTTGTTTTGGGTTTGTTTAGATGTGCGGCATTAATTTCACCTATTTTCTCAGAGATGGCAGCTACTTGTCTTAAGATTTCTGGTGTTATTTCATAAGGAGGATTCATGATACTATCAAATGATACTATCAAATATACAAATGATTATAGAATAACACACTGTTTGTATTTTACTTAAGTCCAACAGTTACGCTAAAAAGCATTGCTATCCCGCAGGGTATAGCGAGTGTTGAATCGAACACCTGTGGTGAAGGCTTTAGATTAGGCTCAGTTCGATAGCTACAATTTAATATTAAACGAGCTACCGCTTTTTATTTCAAATTGTTTGATCGTTGTGTATTTGCTTCCTTTGGCTTTTTCAGGTCGGAACACAACTTTGTATTTCCCAGGCTGGATGGCAACAGTATTCCTGAGCTGATCGGAGTCAAGATTGTAAACCCATTGTTGAGTGCCATCGCTATAAATTTCATAAAGGCTTCCAAAACCCATGGACGAAGAGATGAAATTGACAACTCCAGGTTGATCAAGTTTTAGTTTAGTTTTTTCGCTTTGGTTTATTTGCACATTTCTGAATGTTCGCCTTGGTAGCGTGGTGCATTCAATATCGTAGCTGCCTACCAGTAATTTTTCGGTATTGTCAATCATCATGGTCGTTAATATTTCTGCTTTTTCCGGCATTTTTATAATACATAAAACGCCATTTTTATATTCTGAATGTCCGGGTTGTTTGACACTTAAAAATCCCTGAGGTGTTTTGATTTGTATAATATTATGCTGACCGGCCAATATTTCAACATTCTTTTTTCTGACAGGCGGGATGGTATTTACTACTATGTCGTACGAAAGAACAGGATCAACATCTACAGAATCGGGTCTGCCCAGTGCATCACGGTAGTGAACAAATTCGAATGCAGAAGTTTGCGTGAAATGGTTGATAAACGAAACATTGACATTGGTTTCTATGGGTTGATTATCTATGTCGAGTAACTCAATAGAAACTGTGGTTTTTCCCAGGCTTTGATTCAACGCCTTGTTGAGGGCTAGTCGGAATTCGTTGATGTTTGCCGCATCGTAAAATGATCCCATACAACCAAACTGTTCTTCAAACTTGAGATCCATACCAATGCCGATGATAAAAGGTTTTAAAAATATTCCCCTTCGTTGCAATGCCAATGACACAGCACAGGGGTCGCCATCACAAGATTCGATTCCATCAGTAATGATGATTATAATATTTCTTGTGTCACCATTCGTCGGGAAATCATTCGCTGCTTGCTCCAATGCATATGCAATTGGGGTGGTTCCTTTGGGCCCAAAAGTTTTTAGTACACTTATGATCCTGTCGTGATTTTGCTTGGCAAATGCAGCTTCCAGTTTTGTGTCGTCACATCGCCTGAGTCTTCTGTCGTATTGGTGGCCGTAAATGCGTAATGCCAATTCCAGATCGTGATCTGCTCTAAGCGAATCTACCAGATCAGCAAGTAATTTTTTAGCAACAGCAATTCTATAAGTATTTTCCCATTTGGCAAGCATACTTCCCGATCCATCCAACAGAAATAATATGCGCGTTTTTTCAGGGAGAGATTGTGGTGGTTTTTGGGCATAAATGTTCAATGACCACAGCGTGATGACAAGAAATAAAAATGAAAATTTAACAATATGTATCAATATTTTTAAATGGTCAATTCATCAATAAATTAAATTTGCTATTCTGAGGACACATCACCCTTCTCTCTCTTTTTTCCAATAAATGGCATTCTTTTAAAAGGCTTCGATCTGTCGAAAAGGTATCTGTATGTTTTGTGGATTTTTCCTCTTTCTCCACCAATTTGCTCGGCCAAATGAATCATCCTCAAATTAAAATCGCCAATCCAATTCATTTCAAAATCTGAGTATTGCTGGTATTCACCTGTAATTACCGCCCGCACTGTTTCTATCAATGCACCTTCTACACCTTTTCCCTGGTGACCGGGTACTACGCCAAATGTCATCCCAAACATTTTTTTATTCGTTTTTCTCCATTGATGCCACGCAAATATCAGCTTCCCGATAAGGTTCATTTTTCCATTTACATATTTAAATATTTGGTTCACCTCTGGCAGCATGATGAAAAAAGAAATAGGCTTTTCTTCGTAAAATCCAAACCACATGATCTTTTCATCTATGATGGGTTTCATTTGCTTCATCAAATGTTTGGCTATTGGTAGAGACAATAGCGGAACACCTTTATGGCTACCCCAGGCGGCATTGTAAACATCCCTGAAATAAACTGTGAATTTATCCAATTCTTTCAGATTTATCTGCTGGAAAGTGTATTTGGGATTTCCCAAAACTCTTTCTGCCCTTGCCATCAGCAGTGGACTTACAGGATCCTTGACTTTTCGGATAAATGTGATTTGCTCAAAATATGTTTGAAACCCATATGTTTCGAGCAAAGATAGGTAATAAGGAAAATTGTAATTGCAGGTATAGTTTGGCTCGATGTCAAACCCTTTGGCCAGCATCCCCCACCATCTGTCCCTATCGCCAAAATTGATTGGGCCATCCATGGCTTCCATGCCTTTTTCTTTGAGCCAATCCCGACACGCATCAAAAAGAACCTTTGCGGCATCATTATCATCAATACATTCAAAAAAACCCAGCCCACCTGTTGGTTGATCATTATCTTTATTTACAGTTTTCTTGTTGATGAATGCAGCAACTCTGCCAATAGTTTGCTCACTATTGTCTTTTAAAATCCAGCGGGTTAACTCACCGTTTCTAAAATATTTATTTTTCTTTTTATCAAATACATTATTGATATCAATATCCAAAGGTCTAATCCAGTACTTTTCATTTTCATATAACTTAACCGGAAGCATCAAAAATTTTCTAGCTGATTTTATGTCCGTTACTTCAATCAATTTCATTCTTGAGGATTTAGTTTATATTCGATAATTGAACATGAGTACAAAATTACGATTGATTTGTATTATCGAGTCTTTAGGGCTATACTTTTTTTCTTGATTATAACTATATTTAGCAACTTAAAACCAACAGAATTATGAATGTAAATAGAAGAAAGTTTATTAAGAACAGCGGTAAAGGAATTATTGGTCTTTCGGCAATATCTACTTTGTCAATTTTTGGGACAAACAGAGCAATAGCCAAAACCTCAAGCAAATTATTTTTCAAAATTTCTTTGGCAGAATGGTCATTGAACAAAACACTAAACGCAGGAAAGCTTACAAATATGGAGTTCCCGGCCAAAGCAAAAAATGATTTTGATATTCATGCTGTAGAATACGTCAATCAATTTTTTAAAGACAAAGCTGAGGACAAAAATTATCTAACGGAACTCAAATCCAGGACTACCGATTTGAACGTAAAAAATGTGCTGATAATGATAGATAGGGAAGGTCATCTTGCCGATGCCGATGAAAAAAAGCGAACTATATCTGTAGAAAATCATTATAAATGGGTAGAAGCAGCCAAATTTTTAGGATGTCATTCTATTCGTGTAAATGCCTATGCAACATCCAAAGATATGGAAGAGGGGAAAATGGCTGCGATTGATGGATTGAGTAGATTAACAGATTTTGCCAAGCCACATGGGATCAATATCATAGTCGAAAACCATGGAGGATTTTCATCCAACGGTGTTTGGTTAAGCGATGTAATAAAGCAAGTGAACAAGCCTACGTGTGGCACCCTGCCTGACTTTGGCAATTTCTGCATCACAAGAGGTGATGATGGATGCACTGAAGAATATGATAAATACAAAGGTGTAAAAGAGCTCATGCCTTATGCAAAAGGCGTAAGTGCTAAAAGTGGTAGTTTCGATGCCAATGGAAATGAGACCAACATTGATTATACAAAGATGTTAAAAATCGTGAAGTCCGCTGGTTACAAAGGGTATATTGGTATCGAATCTGGTTCGAAAACTAATGAAGATGAAGCGGTGAGACTTACTAAAGCCCTATTGGAAAAAGTGGGTAAAAAGCTATCATAGCAAAGATAGTTAATGGGTAATTTTGATCTAATATGAGAATTACCCAAAGCCAAAATCATATAATTTGATATTTGGATATCATTAGATCAACTGTTAATTTTGACAGTAGAAATCAATTCTAACGAAATTGATTTATAAAGAAGGGTGGAGAGACAGGCTCTTTGAAACCCTAGCAACCTGGTGGCAATTGCCAAGGTGCTAATTCCTGATTCCGATCCGAAATTCGGATTTTATCGGAAGAATATAAATTTAATTAAAATGAAAACACTTAATGTTTCTTCAATAGAAAGTGCCGTTTACACTAAAATGGGTATTATATGTATGTCCGATTTGTGTGAGGAAACTTAACTAATTACTGGCTAATTGGGCAAATAGCAACTTTAGCGTTGTCTCGCAAATATGTCCTATACAGTAATAAATCAAATCTATAACCTATAAATATTTACTAACCAAAACTATACTAACATGTCAGACTTAAAATTTGAAACTTTACAAGTGCACGCAGGCCAGGAGCCAGACCCAATAACAGGCTCCAGGGCAGTACCTATTTATCAAACTTCATCATTTGTTTTTAAAAATTCTGAACACGGCGCCAACCTTTTTGCGCTCAAGGAATTTGGAAATATTTATTCCAGGATCATGAACCCTACCAACGATGTGCTTGAAAAGAGAATAGCAGCGCTGGAAGGTGGTGTGGCAGCATTGGCCGTGGCTTCTGGGCAAGCGGCTCAATTTATTGCCATATCCAATATAATGCAGGCAGGAGATAATTTTGTATCAACAAGCCATCTTTATGGAGGAACATTTAATCAATTTAAGGTTCAATTCAAAAGAATTGGTATTGATGTGAAATTTGCTGAAAAAGATTCAGTTGAAGCCTTTGAATCATTGATTGATGAAAATACAAAAGCTTTATACATAGAGACCATTGGAAATCCGGAATTTAATGTGCCTGATTTTGAAGCACTTTCTGTCCTGGCTCGCAAACATGATATTCCTCTAATTGTCGATAATACATTTGGTGCAGCAGGATGCCTGGCAAAACCAATATCTCATGGAGCTAACATTGTTGTTCAATCCACGACTAAGTGGGTTGGCGGACACGGAACCAGCATTGGTGGCGTTATTGTTGATGGTGGAAATTTCAATTGGGGCAATGGCAAATTTCCTCAGTTCACAGAGCCATCAGAAGGATATCATGGCCTGGTGTTTTGGGATATTTTTGGCGAGGGTAATCCCTTAGATATGCCAAACGTCGCTTTTATCATCAGAGCGAGAGTAGAAGGACTAAGAGATTTTGGGCCGTGTATGAGTCCATTTAATGCATTTTTATTCTTGCAAGGATTAGAGACACTTTCTTTGAGGGTAGAACGTACGGTATCCAACGCAATGGCTTTGGCAGAATGGCTCGAAGCTCATGAGCAAGTAGAGAGCGTAAATTACCCAGGATTGAAATCAAGCAAATACCATGAAATCGCCAGTAAATACCTTGAGCGTGGATATGGTGGCGTACTGAGCTTTACATTAAAAGGTGGTAGAGAAAAGGCTTCAGTATTTGTTGATTCTTTAGAACTCATCAGTCATTTGGCAAATGTTGGAGATGCAAAAACACTCATCATCCACCCTGCCTCAACTACGCATCAGCAGCTTTCTGACGAAGAACAACTTGCATCTGGCGTATTGCCTTCGCAGTTGCGTATTTCAGCTGGTATTGAGCATATTGATGATATAAAAAATGATCTCACACAGGCATTTGAAAAAGTATTTTAGCCTGATATAGTGACAGTTTAGTTAAAAATGTTGCTGGCTGTTGGATATATAATTCGAATAGTCAGCAATTAATATTATTATAAATGGTAACAAACAAAGTTTTTAATTATAAGCAAAAATTTGTTCTGGAGTCCGGGGAGCATTTCTCCGAGCTTCAGCTGCTTTATACCACATTTGGAAAGCTGAATAAAGACAAAAGCAATGTGATATGGATTTGTCATGCTTTTTCAGGTAGTTCAGATTTTACAGAATGGTGGACAGGATTGTTTGGTGAGGGGAAATTATACGACCCGAACAAACACTTTGTGGTATGTGTCAATATGTTAGGTGGGTGCTATGGTTCTACAGGCCCGCTGTCAGAAAATCCTGCAAACGGGAAACCATATTTTCATGATTTTCCATTTATCACAATTAAAGATATTGTAAATAGTTATGATCTTATAAGAGACTACCTGAAAATTGATCGTATCAATACGGTAATTGGTTGCTCCATGGGTGGGCAACAGGCCATTGAATGGGCCGTGAAGTCTCCTGATGTATTTGATAATCTTATTGCAATAGGTGCAAATGCCAGACATTCTCCATGGGCCATAGCATTTAACGAAACCCAGCGAATGGCCATTGCGGCAGATCAGACTTGGAGTGAAAGCAACATTAAAGCCGGCATGGAAGGTATGAAGGCCGCACGCGCTGTTGGTTTGCTTTCCTATAGAAATTATGTTTGCTACGAGGCCAAGCAACACGAAACGTCCGACGAAGTTTATGATGGTTTTAAAGCGGCATCATATCAAAATTACCAGGGCGAAAAAATGACGCATAGGTTCAATGCTTTTTCCTATTGGATAATCTCCAAAGCCATGGACACCCAGAATGTAGGTAGGGGAAGAGGAGGAATAGAAAATGCATTGAAAAGAATTAAAGCAAAAAGCCTATTTCTGGGTATTGATAATGATATTCTATTTCCAACTGTTGAACAGAAATATTTGGCAAAGAAAGTTGCAGGGGCGGTTTATGATGAAATAGATTCATTGTATGGTCATGATGGTTTTTTATTGGAGTTTGACAAGCTGACCAAAGTGATCAATAATTTTTATTCCAAAGCTCAACAAAGACAAAGGTCGGCATAGCCCAGAAATTTTTTATCTCTGAAAGGTTATCGCAATCAATTACTTTTATAAAACACTATCTTTGCATCCCTTTAAATTATTCAAAAAATTGTATTAACGCTTTGGCTTATGACTAATGACAATGAAACTGCTCAACGTTTATTTGAGGAAAAACATTTCCAGACTTATCGTCGATTTCCTGTAACCTTGGTCAAAGGCCAGGGAACAAAAGTATTTGATACTGAGGGAAAAGAGTATCTGGATGCATTGGCAGGAATTGCTGTCAATAACGTTGGGCATTGTCATCCTAAGGTGGTAAAAGCCATTCAGGCTCAGGCAGAAAATCTAATTCATATTTCTAACCTTTATCATAATATCCCGCAAAGTTCCCTGGCAAAACTGCTGACTGAAGTTACTGGGTTTGATAGGGTATTTTTTTGTAATTCGGGACTTGAAGCAAACGAAGGGGCCATAAAAATTGCAAGGAAATTAGGAGAGCAAAGAGGGAAAACCGGTCCGATTATCTATTTCTCGGGGTGCTTTCATGGCAGATCAATTACTTCCATTTCGATGGGTAAAGAGGCTTTTCAAAAAGGATTTGGCCCATTGCCATCAGGGTTTTTGGAATTGCCCTACAATAATGTAGAAGCTCTTGATCAAATAGACGGTAGCGTCAAGGCAATTTTTGTGGAATGCATTCAAGGTGAAGGCGGGGTAAGAATTGGAGAAGAAAATTTCATCAATAAAATAGGAGAGATTTGCAAAGAAAAGGGCATCATATTAGTTGTGGATGAAATACAAACCGGGATGGGGCGTACAGGAAAAATGTTAGCTTATGAACATTATAATATTGATCCTGATATCGTTACCCTGGCAAAGGGATTGGGCTCGGGCGTACCTATTGGAGCTATTATGGCAAAAGAGGAAATCGCTAATGTTCTCGTACCAGGAGATCATGGTTCCACTTTTGGTGGAAACCCCTTGGCCTGTGCTGCGGCACTCGCAAATCTTGAAGTTATTTTGGAAGAAGAATTACTTGAAAATACCAGAATAGTAGGGGAATATTTATTGAGTCAGATATCCGAACTATCAAAAAATTATAAAATCATTAATGAAGTTCGTGGAGTTGGATTAATGATTGGAATTGATTTTATTCCGGAATGCCGGTCGATAGCATTTAACCTTATGAAAAAAGGGTTGCTTGTCAGCTGCACGGCCATGCATGTAATCCGACTTGTGCCTCCTTTAATTTTAACCATGAAAGAAGCTGATCAGATTGTATCCATATTGAAGGAAGTTTTAGGCAAAGAATCTTAAACTGAAAAATCACAATTGTAAATTGTGTTAGATTTTCAGAAAGTTATCTCGACTTCAAAATCCAAGAACCCAATACAATAATTTGAAGTTCTCTTGGCTATAAAGGCTACATTAATTACATTTAATAACATATTTTATAAGGTGAACAAACAATAATTTTTTAACAAATGGGTAAATCGTTGTTGAATTTTGTGTAAATACAAACTGCAAACCGTAGAGTATTTATATATAGAGAATTACAAATAATCTGTTTAATGTATAAAATGCGATCTCTCAAAAATGCCATATTATTTTTCATTTTCATCTCAAGCAGTGAACATGCTTTTTGTCAAGAATTCCCTGCTGATAAACAAAATAGAAAGCAAGTATTTAAAATAGGCAAAACATTAGCATTATTAAATCCTGAATTATTAACCTTTTCTATTATTGGAGAATACGAAAGACAAGTGAGGTTTTCAAAAAGATTTACTTCAAACTATTCTTTTCGCTACGATGAAGGGCTTTCTTCAATAACTTTCTCAGGCACCGGACAACCAACAATCACGAATACTTTTAAACTATCTGATTTTCGGGTAAAATATAATATGAGATATTACCCGTTTCTGTTAAAGAAGGAATCAATGAATCTGGTTTACTTTCAGGCAGGCCCCCTTTTCTTTAATAGAAATATTAATGGGCATGATATTGGCTATGGCCCCGGTTTTGATTATGGCATGGGTGTTCAGTTTATTCTATGGAAGAGATTAGCTATTAGTGCTGAAGGAGGTAGAGCCTGGATAGTAAATTTAAATAAACCTTCTGATTCAAAAAAATCTTTTTTTGGGACAACTGGTCGTTTTTATAATGTGAAAATCGGATATGTATTTAAGTCTAAAAAAAAGGACTATGTGCAAAGGTAAAATTTAAGCATCCATTTATCATTTACTGCTATATTTAATTGCATTGGTCATACTATTAATCTCACCTAAAGGCTTCAAATTGTTTTAAAAAATTAGCTTATTCCCAAATCGCATTCATATATCTTGGTCACTTCTAAAATTTGCGCATTGAAATCCAACTAAATGTTTCTTATAGGAGGAAGATTAATTAAATGCAATTACAATCTGAGCGATGAACAAATGAATACCAAATATCGGTCTTCAGTAAATTAAAAAACAGGCTTCTTTTCCAGAAATAAAACTCCGTTTTATTTTAACTTTCACACGCCTTGATGACTAACTTTCTGCATCAGAAACCGAGTTTATAGACGGACACTATGTAGCTTCTGGTATCTTTACTAACACTTTAGTTCCTTCGGAGTTAACTTTAGACTTGTCAAATAGATCTTCTATGGTGTAAGCATAATGCTTCCCGAATTTTTTGGAAAAAAGTTCGAGTCTATCCCTTGTTAGCGTAAGCCCTAAAGAACTCTTTTTAAAAGGGTTATTCGCATTTCTTTCCTTGGTGATTTTTCTTCCTACCCCATTGTCTTCTATGCTAATTTCGAGTATTTCGGGTATGTTGGATTTGGAGACCTTTACGCTCAATTTTTTTTTCCCTTTCTTGGTAGATAAACCGTGCCAGATAGCATTTTCAACAAAAGGCTGTAAAAATAATGCCGGCACCTTTACTTTCGTCGCATCAATTGCCTTGTTCACTTCCAAAGAAAATCCAATGTCATTTTTAAATCGATCATTTTCGATTTCTATATACATTTTCAAAATCTTTAATTCCTCAGCTAGGCTAATTTGTTCTTCTCGTGAACTTTCTAAAATACTTCTAATCAGTTTAGAAAACTGATTTAAGTAAAAAATAGCTTTTTCTTGATTGTTTTCAATCATATACGATTTTATGGAATTAAGCGCATTAAAAATAAAATGCGGATTCATCTGGTTTCTTAGTGCATCAAGGCGTAATTGGGAAAACTTGTTTTCAAACTTCATAGTAAGCTTTTCTGTACGTTCTCTTTGGGCCGTTGCAGAAATTTCCACAATGTTTGATTTTGTTTGGGCTAGTTCTTCAGAAAGAGCTCGGTTTATACTGTCCTTGATGATCTGATTTTCCTTCAATTGGGAGGCATATTTTTTTTGAACGGCCATTTTTTCCTTGTACACCTCCTTTTGCTCTAAGCCTATGGCAAGGGCAAAAAATAGGCTTTCTACAAGGATGCCGATATAGAAGATATAAAGGACCTTAGCCATTTCAATTCCTTCTTGACTCGAAAAATAGGAAATTATAAAATAAGCAACGACCAATACAGTCATGCCAGAAATAATATACCATTTAATGGATACTTTTTGTTTGATAATCATGTAAAACAACCAAAAAAACACAATGTATCCTGTGGTTAGAAATACCGATATTTGAAAGGTCTTGATCAAATGGGAAGTTGGTATAGCAATAGAATGGATCCAAAGGCCTAAATAAATTACCGAAATGACCAAATATAAATAACTGATAAAACCAACGGATTTGGGATAACTCCTTTTTAGTTGCATGATATCAATGATGAAAAATGTAAAGAGCAAGGTGCCGAAAAGTTGTGCAGGATGATGCAGAAAAAGTATGAATTGAGCGTTTTCCGGAGCATCAAAAAAATCGGAAAAAAAAACTCCCTCCATATGTTTTAGCAAATTCGTGCCATTTACAAGGGCATAAAGGCTGTATAAAAGATAAAAGCGTTTCTTGTGGTGAAAATATTGAATAAGAAAAAAAAAGAAAAGATAAAAAAGTACTATAACCACCAAAAAACCAAATCCATTCTGATTGCTGTTTTCCAAGAAGGATTTTATTGCACTACTATCCATATCTTTAGCCTCAATAATTCATAAATATTTTTCATTTTAAGGTCAATATCGTGATCCCTAAATCATTACAAGAATCAATAATTAATTCCTGAATTATTCAGCTTAGAACGACATTTTATTTAAAAAAGCTTCCTTTTTTACGCGAGATACTGGTATCTGCTTTTTATTCACCAACACCACACAGCCATCTCCTCTTAGGTATTCAGTAACTTTTAGTATATGAACTATGAAGGAATTGTGAATCCGAAAAAAAAGGGAATCGGGTAATAGTTCTTCCAGTTCCTTGAGTTTTTTTGAGACAAAAAGTTCTTTGGACGATTCCAAAAAAATCCTTGAGTAGTTTCCATCAGACTCGCAATAGATGATATCATCAATTTTTACAAACAGTATTTTTCCATTTACCGGAATTTGTATCATTTGCATATTGCTGGCCTTAGATAATACACTTAATGTCTCCTGAAATTGTTTATGAAAATTTTCTGAGGTATTTGTTTTCTTAAGTTTTTCTATAACTACCTTGATATCATTCCCATCTACCGGTTTCAACAAATAATCCAAAGCACCTTCCTTAATGGCCTTAATGGCGTATTGATTATATGCAGTTGTGATGATTACGGCAAAAGTTCGATACTCTAATTTTTGTAGCAAGACAAAGCCATTCATTTCTGGCATATCTATATCTAGAAAAACACAATCAGGCTTTAAGTAATTAATGCCTGAAAGAGCCTCCTTTGCTGATGTGAACGTGTCAACAATCTTAATGAATTCTGAAAAATTTCGTAATTCCCAAGTTAAACTGTTGATGGCGGCAGGCTCATCATCAACTAAAATAGCTCTCATCATAATGTTTTTCTATTTGATTAAAATTAAGAAAGTACAACAAAGTATACACTAATATATTATCAACTAATGGAATCAATGTACAAACAGCAATTTTGATGTATCAATGGCAAATAAGGCCTTGCAGAGTCAGTTTAGTCATTGGCACACTAAATATAGGGATAAATACAATGCTTACTGCAATCCATAACAACAGCAGGATATATCGATCAGTATAATCATAATTTTGGGTTTAAATAAATGTGAACTTATGAAAGTTGAAATTTTAAGTTTTATCATTATCTACTTCACTTTAGCATTTACAGTTACTGCACAAACTACGTTTTATGTAACACCTTCTGGCGCAGGACTTATGGATGGCACAAGTTGGAGCAATGCAGTTTCTGGACAAGATTTACAAACCACAATTAATACTGCAGTAGTAGGAGACCAAGTTTGGCTAGCCTGCGGCACATACTTACCAACCACCAATACAAATCGCTCCATTTCTTTTGCAATGAAAACAGGTGTAGCTATTTATGGAAGTTTTCAAGGCACAGAAAACATCATACAAGAACGTATTCTGTCCTGCGGGCCTTGTAGTATATTAAGCGGAGAAATTGGAAATGCAGGAATTGCTGATAATAGTTACACTGTAGTCTGGAATCCTTCAATGGATGATACTGCAATTTTAGATGGTTTTGTGATTGAAGATGGTAATGATGATAGAGCACCAACAAGCAATGGTAATGGATTAGGGGGTGGAATCTATAACCATGGCTATGGTAATGCAGGATTTTGCCATCCTACAATTAGAAATTGTGTGTTTACAAATAATTTTGCTTCTTGGGGAGGAGGTGCTTTTAATAATGGTTATAACAATGGTAATTCTAACCCTACTTATATTAATTGTATTTTTTATGATAATCATGCTTATATTGAAGCTGGTGGAATGGATAGTTATGGTGTTGGTGGAAACGCAAGTCCAACAGTTATAAATACATTGTTTTACGAAAACACATCTGCTACTAATGTTGGAGCTATGTATGCTTGGGGAGGCAATGCAGGAGGAAATTCACATCCAATTCTTACTAATTGTGTATTTGCTAATAATACAGCAACGAATGGTTATGGTGGCGCATTTATAGCAGATAGCCGCGACGAAAGTGGAGGAACTAGCTCTGGATCTTGTACAGTAACTTTAAAAAACTGTATCCTGTGGAACAACACTGCAACAGGGGCTGGTCAACAATTTTATATTAGAGGTGCAAATTCGCAAGTAATTGCTACCTATTCTAATATTGATATGTCAGGACAAGCGGGACCTCATATTATTTCAGGTGCTCAAACTGGAAATTTAAGTCTCGACCCACAGTTTAATGATATCTTAAATGCAATAGGATTGGACGGCTGTTGGATGACTGCTGATGACGGATTACAATTACAGCAAAGTTCGCCTTGCATTGATACAGGAGATAATGCAGATACTTATGCTACAGATTTATTAGGAAACACAAGAATAATGGGCGGTACCGTTGATATGGGAGTTTTCGAAAAAAGTGCAGCTGCTTGTAATACTCCTGATATGCCGAACCTCATCGCAAGCAGCTTATCCATTTGTAGTGGATCAGTCCTTACCATTTCTGTTGATGCAGGAGATGAACTGAACGATGCTACAAACTGGCAATGGTACACTAATAGTTGCGGAGGCACCCCTTTGAGCACAGGCACATCCATTGACGTTACGCCGCTGGCAACCACCACGTATTTTGCAAGAGGGGAAGGCAGTTGTGTAACTCCGGGCAGTTGCAGTAGCATTACCATTACCGTATCCGAACCGCTTGAATTATCTGTTTCTGCAACAGACGAAGTTGCGGGCAATGACGGAACCATAGACCTTACTGTAAGCGAGGGCATACCGCCCTATACTTTTGACTGGGATAATGACGGAACCGGTGACTTTGATGATACAGAAGACCTGTCAGCCTTGGCCGTAGGAACTTATACTGTAGTAGTTAGAGACAATATAGCCTGTGAAGGCACCATAGATGTCATCATTGAAGAGGATGTAGTTACAGGATTTGTCGACCAAGGTAAAAAATCAACACTTAGCATTTACCCAAATCCCGTTTTGAATAGATTAGTAATTAGTGGTGATGCAGAAACTTTAAAGTCTGTATCAATAGTAAATTTTTTAGGACAAACAGTAATTGAAAATAATGAAGGCATTAAACTTAGCCAGACAAAATTACTATTTAATGTACAACAGCTCTCTTCAGGAGTGTATTTTATAACATCAAAACAGACTTCTTATAGGGTAATTGTTCAATAGCAAAATAGGAGTAGGGGTCAGTCATTTTTGGGAATAAAAAAATAAGTATCTGATAAAGCATACACTAATTCATTATCAACTGATGGTATTATTGTAAAGACAGCAATTGAGATGTATCAATGGCAAATAAGGCCTTGCAGGAGTCAATTAAGTCATTGATACACTAAATATAGGGATAAATACAATACTTACTGCAATCCATAACAACAGCAGGATATATCGATCAGTATAATCGTAATTTTAGTTTGAAATAAATGTAAAATTTTAAACATATCAACGATGAAAGTACGAATCATGAAAGTAACTACGTTTACAAAACGTTTTTTTAGCATCCTATGTATTATAGGTCTAATCCTCTCTTGTTCCTCTGAGGGTACGATAGGACCACAAGGAGATACGGGAGAGCAGGGAGAACAGGGAGAACAGGGAGAACAGGGAGAACAAGGGGAATTGGGTACGGCCAATGTCATTTACTCGGCTTGGATCCCCTCAGGTTTTGAGGATAATATTACATCTACTACAGCTTCATTTTCAATACCCGCCCCTCTTCTGACAGGTGATATCAAAAATAGTGGGATTATTCTTGTTTACGGGCGAAGTAAGCCGATTTTAATAACAGTAGAAAGTACAGTATATGCTCTACCTCTTGCTATAACTGGCACCATCAACGAAACTTATTACATAAGGGTCAAGCTTGGAAGTATTGATGTGGCAGTTCGGACACTGGATGGTGCGGATCTTGGAAGCGTATTTCTGAATAATGGTTTTCGTTACATCTTGATCCCAGGCGGAACATCTGCGGGAAGATCTGCGGCGGCTCCAGACTATAGCAAAATGACTTATAAGGAGGTCGTAGAGCTGTTTAATATTCAGGATTAAATAAAGTCTGTGGATAAATAGGCACACTCTCCGAAGCTTTTACAATTGCTTTTTCTTGTCTACTCAGATAAGAAAAAGCAATTGTAAAAGGAATAACGATACCTCAAATTACTCGGGCTAAATACAAGCACATGAAAAGTCTAAAAAAAACAATCGCATTATTAGTCCTACTTATCACAGTGTTAAGTGCGTGCAACAAAGACAATAATAAACCTACAAACCAAGCACCAGAAGCTTTTAGTTTAGTAGGCGTAAGTGATGGTGAAAGCAATGTAGATGTTATGCCAAACTTCAGTTGGACTGCGGCCATAGGCCCAGACGGAGCTCCAGTAACTTACGATCTGTATATAGACAGCAATGAAAACCCAACAACACTATTTGCTGGAGATATTGTGGCAACAAGCTACCAATTACAAGAACCTTTATCATTGACAAACCAATATTATTGGAAAGTAGTGGCCAAGGACAACAATGGTGGCAGCACAGAAAGTGATGCTACTTATGGTTTTACAACTCGTAATTTAAACTTTCCAAATACACCGGCAATCGCCAATGCTCCTTTTGGAGGAAAATTGGATCACACGACGGTCGTTTTTGACAACAAACTTTGGGTCATTGGTGGGTCTGACGGTTTTCTAAGCTACAAAAATGATGTGTGGTATAGTGAAAATGGCAGTACTTGGAAAAAGGCGACCGAAAATGCCGCTTTTTCTGAAAGATATCGTCACACGACGGTCGTTTTTGACAACAAACTCTGGGTCATTGGTGGATGGGATGGAGATAATAAAAATGATGTGTGGAACAGTGCAGATGGTGTTACTTGGATACAAGCCACCTCCAGCGCTGGGTTCTCCAAAAGAAACCACCATACTACCGTAGTTTTTGATGACAAACTCTGGGTCATAGGCGGGATTACAGATGGAATTATCGGAGGTCGTGAAAACGATGTGTGGTACAGTACAGATGGCAGTAATTGGATACAATCGGCCGCTAATACCACTTTCCCAAAAAGAGCTGATCATAGCACTGTCGTTTTTGATGACAAAATTTGGGTCATTGGAGGATATGACGGACCTCGTAAAAATGACGTATGGCACAGTACAGATGGCAGTACTTGGGTACAAGCAACCGAGAATGCCGCTTTTAACCCGAGAGGCGCTCATACTACTGTCGTTTTCAATAACAGACTCTGGCTCATTGGCGGATTTGGCGGAGGTAACAATAATGATGTATGGTTTAGTGCAGATGGCAATACCTGGACACAGGCGGCCAAAAATGCCGCTTTTACCAAAAGAAATAGTCATACCACTGCCGTTTTCAATAACAGAATTTGGGTCATTGGCGGATTCGATGGACTTATTAGAAACGATGTATGGTCTATGGATTAATGCCAAATAACTATTTAGAGTCTATCTATCCTCAATAATTAATATATAAAATATTGACAGTCAGCGTATTCAGTAAAAGCGCCAGAAAAATTAAATTTTCAGAAGCGATTTTTGATTTCAAGGTCAATGTCATGATTTCTAACCTACAAGTATCAATAATTATTCCCTGCATTATGCAGGCTATAAAGTCATCGAATTATAATCATCAGGAATAAACTAAATTTTAAATAAATACAAGCGCATGAAAAATCTAAAAAAAACAATCACATTATTAGTCCTACTTATCACAGTTTTAAGTGCGTGCAACAAAGACAATAATAAGCCTGCAAACCAAGCACCAGAAGCTTTTAGTTTAGTAGGCGTAAGTGATGGTGAAAGCAATGTAGATGTTATGCCAAATTTCAGTTGGACTGCCGCCACAGACCCTGAAGGCGATACCGTAAGTTATGACCTATACATAGATGGCAATGAAAACCCTACGACACTATTTGCTGAAGATATTATGGCAACAAGCTACCAGCCGCAAGAGCGATTGTCTCTAACAAACCAATATTATTGGAAAGTAGTGGCCAAAGACAACAAGGGCAACAGCACAGAAAGTGATACTACCTTTAGTTTTACAACCCGTAACCTTAATCTCCCCAATACAGCTGTAACTACCAATGCGGCTTTCTCTGCAAGATCTAGCCACACTACTGTTGTTTTTGATAACAAACTCTGGGTCATTGGTGGATATGATGGAGATGGGAAACGTGACAGATGGCATAGTAAAGATGGCAGTAACTGGACAGATGCAACCATCTATCCAACTTTCTCTGCAAGATCTTCGCATACCGCTACGCTCTTCGATAATAAAGTTTGGGTCATTGGTGGACGGGATGATGAAGGTCGGAAAAACGATGTATGGCATGTATGGAACAGTACAGATGGCAGCATTTGGACACAACTAATGGCCAATGCCGCTTTCTCTGCAAGAGATAACCACACTACTGTTGTTTTTAAAGAACGACTTTGGGTCATTGGTGGACGGGATGATGAAGGTCGAAAAAACGATGTATGGCAAAGTACAGATGGCAGCATTTGGACACAAGCAGCGGCCAATGCCGCTTTCTCTGCAAGAGATAACCACACTGCTGTTGTTTTTAAAGAACAACTTTGGGTCATTGGTGGGCGAGATGATAAAGGTCGAAAAAACGATGTATGGCATAGTAAAGATGGCAGTAACTGGAAACAGGCAACTGCCAATGCTGCTTTCTCTGTAAGATCTTCGCATACCACTGCGGTCTTTGATAACAAACTCTGGGTTATTGGTGGATATGATGGGAGTAACCGTAAAAATGATATATGGCATAGTGCAGATGGCATTAACTGGATAGAAGCAACAGACAACGCCAATTTTTCGGCAAGATCTTCTCACACCACAGTAGTTTTTGACAACAAACTCTGGATCATCGGCGGAAATGATGATGAAGGTCGAAAAAACGATGTGTGGTATATGGATTGAGCTGAACCCGCCTTATGCATTAGAGATCTATTCCGTATCAAAAGCTAAAAATCAGTCGATTCGCTCATTTATGACCTGTAACGTAACTGTTCAGCTGAAATGGATCTTGCTGAATAGTTGCCTATTAAGGTAGCCGATCTTTTATGTATTTTAGAAAAAGGACGACAGCTCCGTAGGAGTAAAATCTTTGTAACGATCAGTTATACTTGCAGAAATAAGCTCCGTAGGAGCGATACCTTCATGATTATGGCCAAGTAAATATTCTTGGCCATAATCATCTTATATCATTCAAGCTATTTTATATAT
>VAPL010069587.1_pt1 | contig 22391 bp, 20 predicted proteins | sample 3395061 | NCBI WGS metagenome assembly VAPL01 (sample SAMN08290444, study PRJNA428436) | hydrothermal vent metagenome | isolation source: Deep-sea hydrothermal vent chimney 2 | place: Pacific Ocean: Juan De Fuca Ridge | depth 2182 m m | reverse complement strand
CGCCGGCGCCGATTTTTTCGGCCAGGATCTGCGCCTTTTCTTCGGTCCGGTTCCACAATACGACATTGCCCCGTCGGCGGACCAGGGCGGCGACCCCCGGGCCGGAAGATAAACCGGCGCCCAGCCAGTGAATGTGTGGTTTCGATCCCATTGTTTATTTCTCCCTTATACCAAGGAGCATTGATAAAGACCCCTTGTTCAATTCCTTAGTTAATGGCGCTCAGCTTGCGTTCTTTCAAGCGTTCCTGGTAGGCGGCCATGAAGGTTTCAAAATTTTCCACGTCGGCGACTTCCTGGGCGATTGCCGAATAATTAATCAGGCCGACTTTTTCGGTGCTGGCGATCAGCCGGAAAGCATCGCGATAGGTGGTTTCGTCCATCGCCTCGCTATAATCGGCGCGCATCCTGGCGATGCCCTGTTCATTGCCGCTTAAGGTCATGGCGACGGCCAGATTAAGCAGATATTCGCCCTGCTTCTGATCGACCGGCTGGTTCGGCTTGACGCCGGCCGCCTTGACCAGACGCTTCAACGACTTCGCCGCCTTGACCCAATCGCCGTCGTTCCAGAAAATTTCCGTGCGCAGCAGTTCGGCGTTGTGGGATTTATCGTCTTTTAGCAAACTCAGCGCCGCGTCGGTCTGTTCCTGGCCAATCAGCGCCCTGGCCTCCAGATGGCGGCGCTGTTCCACAAGGTCATCGGGCAGGTCCGCCACAACCGATTCTTCAAGGGCGGAAATCGCCTGATCGTATTCGCGGGCAAGAATATGGACCAGCGCCAGTCGCGCCCCGACACGGGCCTTTTCCAAGCCTTTCAGGCGAAATTCCACCTGCCCCTGGAGCAATCCAGCGGCGCGGTCGAGCAAATCGACATCGACCAGCCGGTCCGCCAGTTTGCGAATCATTTCATCGCCCGCCTCGCCCGGCGGCGTCAATTCCTTAAATTCGTCGTACAGGGCGATGGCGGTTATCGGTTGCAGCCTGTCGGCGTCGCCGTTCAGATACAGCCCGGTGAACGCTTCGGTCATCCGCTCGGTCACTTCCGGCGCTTTTTCGTTGTCGCGGAAATGGGTCGCCGCCTGACGCAGGGTGCGTAAACCGTTGCGATAATCGCCAATTTCCAGGTACATCTCGCCGAGCCGGCGCAAAAGATTAAATTCAAGCTCGTCGCCGCGCCACGCGAAACGCAGGTCTTCCATTTCCTTAATGGCTTCGAAAAGATCAATTTGCTCAAGCTTCAATAACAGTTCGGTACGGGCGATAGCCGCCCTGGTTCGACTCAGGCGGTTGGGACCTTCCTGCACGGCTTCCCACCTGGCCACGGCGCCATCGAAATCGCCGGTCTGTTGCAAAAGCCGGCCTTCGATAAAATCAAGCTCGCTGGCCTGCGCCGGATTTGGATCGTTGGCCCGCATGGTTTCCAGATAGCGGGTCGACTGCTTGACATCACCAAGTTCGATGGCCGATTCGGCGATCAGGATACCCAGGGGAATTTTCAGGGGTTTCGGATAAGGCCGAATGACTCCGCCCATGCGCCGCAAGTCCGGCGCCGCGCCGGCCATATCGCCTTCATAGGCGCGCAGCACCGCCCGCCAGAACATGCCTTCATCGTTGTCTTCGACGGCGCTGCCGTCCAGATCCGCACGGGCATCATCGAAGCGCCGCATCATGGTGTTGATGGCGCCGCTGATCCCCAGATATTCCGCAGTTTTGGCAAAATCCGGATTATCCCTGGCAATTTCCCGCAGCACCCCCAGGGCCTCCGGGCCGTATGCGTTGGCGAAGTAGTACCGGGCCAGATTCAACCGGGCCTGTTCCCGGTCGCCAACCGGTGCTTCGGCGGCGGCCCGCTGCAAGTCCTGTCTGGTCGCGGTAAAGGTCTCGGCGCCGACCTGCCGCCATTTGCTCAGGTCGAACATTCGGCTAAACTTACGCATGGCCGCGTTACCGCCAAGTTTGCTGTCGGCCGCCAGGGCCGCCGGAACATCGGAAAGCTTCAACCCGGAACCGCTGGTAACCTCGATACCCTGGCGCAATGATCGCACCCGCAGGTCATCCGATTTCGGTTCCAGCACCACCCCCTGGCTGCTCTGCAAAATCCGCGCCTGGGGATAATCACGCTCCATGGCGATTCCGTAGCCGAGCGGAATGACCGGCGTCACGATCAGATTGTCGCCGACCGCCGGGTCGGTCAGGACGATGCCGTCGCCCGGTTCAGTCACCGACATGAACAGCCGGGCGCCAATCGGGGAATTGGGCTGCGGCGTAATTTCAATGGCCGAGGTCGGCTGTAGCGGCTGTTGCCTGAATTCCAGAATCCAGGCAAATCCGTCACGCCGGAGCGATGGATTGACGCCGGCCAGCGTGGTCAACCGGAGCACCGTCGCCCGGTCGTTGGAAATCTGCTCGACGCTGCGGAAGATATTTCCGGCGGCGGCGCGCAGCCCTTCCAAATCTATTTGTGTCGCCTTGTCGAACACCACCCACAAATACCCGACCCGCCGGAACACCGCCGCCGCGACCGGTTCGTCCCAGTCGATCCGGATACCGACGGTATCGCCGTCGCCCGTATCCTGCTGGATGGCACCCGTGGCAGGGCCGGTTTGCGCTCCCCCCCCGGCGGCGGGATCAATAACCTTCACCCCGGCCAGTAGTTCCAGGGCCGCGGCGTCTTTTTCATCGGGCGCCCCCGTGTTGCCGCGTGCCGCCGTCTCGTCGGCGGTAACGCCCGGCGCCTTCAGGGCCGTCGGCGCGGCAAGGATAACGGGACTTGTCGGGATCGGCTGGGGGGCCGGCTGTTCGGCCGCCACCGGGCGCTTTTCCAGCGGCGCGGGCGGCGGTTCCCGATCGGCGGGTTTTTTATCGGCAACCCGTTCCGGCGACGGCGCCATGACATCGATGACCACTTTCGAGCCCGAGCGGGAATCCCGGATACCGGATGTTTCCGGTATCAGCAGGGCGACCGCGACGCCGTCTTCGGTTATTTCCTGGGACGCGCCGCCGATAAATTTCGGCGGTCGGCCTTGCAACGGCCTCAGGTCGATCCGGGCCGGGCGTCCGAACGTCAGCACCGCCTTGCCGCCGTCTCGGGCGATGCCGTACCCGACTCGTTCCGGCCAGTCGAAAACAATCCTGGTATATCCCTTGTGGATACCGGTGCGGACCCCGATCATGGGGCCGCCATCGGGTTTTTCCGGGGCCGTCGCGGCGGCCTGCACTATATCGACAACGACGACGGCGCCCATATCGAAACTGCGGACTTCGAAGGAACCGCGCAGGGTGAAGGTAACCGACCGGCCATCGCCCCCCGGCGTCGCGGAACTGACATAGGACCGGAGCGCCTTGACGACCCCGGCGTACGAGGCTTCGATGGGCCGCCCGAATTTGACGACAACAAGCCCGCCCTCGCTGGTCGCGCTGAAAACAACCGGGCTCGGCCAGTTAAAGACGATCCGGCCGAAGCCATCATGGGCGGCGGCGCGGACCCTGACCGGCTCTGCCCGGGCGGGTGATCCGGGCGCCAGCACCAGCGCCGCAATCGCCGCCGCGACCAGCCAGCGGAGAATCATCAGAATTCACCGACAGTCGGGAAAATAACAATATCGACGCGCCGCGCCAGAGCCAGCCGCTTCGCTTTGGCCATTTCGGGCAGTTCATTGAAGCGGCTGCTGGCGTAGCCGAAAGCGACGATGTCTTCCCGATAGCCCGAGCGCCGCAGGGCATTGGCGACGGCGGCGGCCCGCGCCATCGACAGCTCCCAGTTAGAGGAATAGTCCTGGCCGTGTGGCGGCGAGGGGTCGGTATGGCCGTTGATACCGATTTGATTGCCGATATTCCGCAGCACGCCACCCAAATTAAACAGCGCCCGCTTGGCTTTTTCGGTCAGCGCGGCCCGGCCAGGTTCGAACAGCAAATCCCCCGGCAAGGCGACCACCAGCCGGTCGTCGAGCCGCATCAAATAGTTGCCCGAAAGCAATTCGTCCTTACTGGTAGCGTCCTGCAGTACCGCCGTAAGATAATCCAGATTGATCGCCCGTTTGCGAAACAGGGTAGCTATATTAAAATTCGAAGTGGCCGCCATTTGCGCCTTGGTCGAAGATGGATTAAGGCTTTGCGACAGGGCGTCGATAACGCTGTTCCAATGATCGGTGCGGATGGTCGACATGGAAAACAACAGCACGAAAAAGGTCAGCATCAGGGACACCAGATCCGTGAACGTGATTAACCAAGCCACACTTTGCTTGGATTCCATCCTCAGGTCGTCTTCATCCATTCCAATCATTTCCCCGAAATCATTTGCGCCCGGATCAAACCGCCATCAAGTGACGGCTGGATGCCTTATTGCGCGCCCGTAGATTTTGGCGCGACGAACCGCAGCCGGGTTTCATCGCTGTTGCGGACATAGAACCAGATCGTGATATCGTCACTTTCGCCGGGCTCCAGCCCCACCGCGATGCTGTCGGGCGGCAGGCCCCGGGCCATCATTTGCCGGGCGAAATTGCCGGCGCGAGACATCTCGAGCGTCTGTTCGGTCGGCAGGTCGGTGCCCGTCACGTACGGACTTTGCATGACAAATTCCATATCAAATCGCAGCCCCGGCGGGCGACCGCTAACCGAAGCCACGATACGGTCCATGAAGGCCTGGCTGGAATCCCGGATGTCGGCTGCGTCCGGCTTGAATATCACATCGGACTTGACCAGCACCCGCATCAGCCGGCCGGGCTGTATGACGTCTACTTTCGTAACCTGTATGGTGGTCGAAAAAATATTGGTGATCTGTTGCTGGAACTGCTGGCCGGCGAGAACCGCGCCTTCGGTGCTGCTCACCGCAGTCAATTCCAGGCTGGGCGGCAGGATCGAGGTGAAGGTCGCCGACAGGCTTTTCATGGCCGCCTTGGATTTGACCTCTTCAAGGGTCGAGATACTGACAAGCATGATGAAGAACGCCAAAATAAGAAGATACAGCCCCAGAAACAAGGCGATACTGGACCCGCCATGGCCTTCACTGGGATCGTGAAAATCTTCCGAAGAGGGCATAATCTATCTAATCAAAACTTGCCAATAGTGCGTCTATATCCGCCTGGGACACCGCCTTGTCGGCATCCTGGGGACCGTTGAGTAAATCCGCGTCGGTGATTTCCGTCTTGCCGGGCTTTTTTCCGACCCGGCTTTTCCCGGTTTTTCCGGGGCTGGTGCCGAAGGCCGAAAGCAGGTCATCCACTTTCGACTCAATTTCCTGCAACGTCTGGACCACCCTGGTGATCCGCTGGCCGGTAATATCCTGGAAGGTACAGGCTTCATATATGGCGGTGGTCGCCTTCAGCAACTCGTCGGCCGGCTTGCCGTCAAGACCGGTCATCACGTCTTCGATAATTTCGGTGGCATCCATGATGGCATTGGTGGCGTCGGCGGTGGCCCCGATGATGGCGTCCAGTTCATCGGTGGCCCGCGGCAGGAATTCATCCTTGACTTCGTGCGGGCGCAGGGTGGCTATTTCTTTTCTGGCGTCCTGGATATAAGCGGCCAGCTTCCCCAGTTCGGAAAAAATATCAGACTCGTCGTGAACGCCGCCACGTACCGACGACATCACCTCGCCGACCACTTTGGCGGCCTTGCGGGCCTTCGATATTCCGGGACGGGACGGGCGTCCGGGTTTGGCTTTCGCCGTCGCTTGCTTTCCGACCGGCTTTTTTGCCGCCGTCGGCTTGTTTTTCGGGGCCGGTTTGCGGGCGGACATGACGATTCCCTAGAATTCCCCGAGCACGCTGACCAGCTTGGAACGCAGGGTCGCGGCGTTGAAAGGCTTGACTATGTAATTGGAAACCCCGGCTTCCTTGGCGGCGATAACATTCTCGGATTTACTTTCCGCCGTTATCATAACGAAGGGAAGGTGTTTGAGCTTGTCATCGGCACGGACCAATCGAAGCAGTTGAATGCCGGTCATCGGTTCCATATTCCAATCTGAAATAATCAGGCCGAAATCCTTTTGTCCGAGCACTTCCATCGCCATGGTCCCGTCGGTCGCTTCTTCAACATTATTGAAATTGAGTTGCTTGAGAAGATTCCGGAGAATCCTGAGCATCGTCTTGTAATCATCGACGATCAGGACGTTCATGTTCATATCGACAGCCATTTATCGCTCCATTAGTCGGAATATCACCAAAAATACGGGTATCATTTAATTTTTTTCAGCACCGGTTCAGTTTAGATAATTTACAAGGCCTGTCATAGCAACCGTTTTCCACCTAACCGCCAGCCTTCATTGTTTCGTTTGGCAGGTTCCTGAGCCTCGATAATTCGACCGTAATCTCGGTTGCCTTGGCCGGATTCATCTTAGCCATAATTGGCGCCAGCTTGCGTTCCTTCATGCGTTCGGCAACCAGCAGCAAGGTTTCCATCTCCAGTTCCTCGAAAATGCGCGCGGCGTCTTTCGGTTTCATGTTTTCGTATATTTTCACCAGGCTTTGAATTTTTTCGCCCTGTTGATCATCATACGTCTTGACCAGTTTTTCTATAGTTTCCTGAAACAGCTTCAATTCGGCTATTTTCTTTTCGATCCGGGCTTCAGCGGCCTGTAACAAACCTTCCCGCATTTCGACTTCGCTCTCGCGCGTATCAAGGGATTTCCGGCGTTCCGCCAACTGCTGCAAAAGGTCTATTTCCGTTTGTGTCAACAGTGTCGGATCATTGGATACCAGGCGGTTGACGTCTTCGGTTTGGTTCGCGTCGGCCTGGCCATCATTCTGATTTTCCTGCTGATCCCCCGCCAGGGCCTTTTCCCCGCCCTGTTGCTGGGCCTGGGCATTGGCGGCGACGGTAATCGACATATCGCCAATCAGGCCACCCTTGACGCTGTCCCAGATATTGCCAATTCGCAGGGTCAACATCAAAACGGCGACAAAAATCGTCGCCGGCAGAAAACGAAACTTTGCGAACAGCCTGAACATCTAACTTCCTTCAACTCATCACGAAAAACTTTTCAGCGAACCGAGCGCAACGCCTCGATCAATTCCCGTTCTGCCCGGGACTTTGCATTATCGTCACTATCTTCCTTTACGGAAGAAAAAACATCGTCGGCGGCGGCGACCGCCGGGTTTCCAAAGTCGACCCGGTTACCCATATGGTTATTGACACGGGCCTGGACAATAGCGTCGTCGGCTGTTTCGACCGGGTGGCGGGGTTCGTCGGGGCCGGACCGGTCGCGTTTTATGTCTTCGCCACGCGATTCCCGGACTGCTGATTCCAGCCGGTCGGCGGTCGAGACCCCGCGATCAATGAGAAATTTCAGGTCATCCCGAAGGCCGGTCGCCCTGGCGTTTTCGGCCTGCAGGCCGGCGGCGGAATTTTTCAGATGCGCGATGCTGTCTTCGGCCCGCACCGTGGACTCGGAAAACGTCGCGGCCAAACGTTCCAGTTCTTCCTTATGACGGCGCAGGCCGCCCAGTTTCCGGTTCAGCACCATGGCGTAGCCGATGGTCGCCACCAGCAGGATCGCCAAAACGATGTCGAGGGTAAGGGAATACATCAATCCTGCTCCCGGTCGTCCTGAATCAGGCGGTTGGTGATCCGGACCGCAATCTGATCGCCTTTTCTGCCCATCGCGCCGGTGTACAGCGGGACATCGCCGCAACGCAGGTTGACCAGCGAATTGGGCGTGGCGCTCAACATAAGCTGGGAACCTACTTCCAGGGAGAAGACATCGCTAAGCTTCATGGTTTGCTGGTCCAGCACCGCTTCCAGTTCGACTTCGGTAAGCCACAGTTCCTCGGCCAGATGAGTTTCCCAGATCGAGTCGCGACCGAATTTCTCGCCCATGAACATTTGCAGCAACAATTCGCGCACCGGTTCCAGGGTGGCGTAGGGCAGCAGCACTTCCAGGCGTCCGCCGCGATCTTCCATATCGATCCGCAGGCGAATCAGGATCGCCGCGTTGGAAGGCCGCGATATGGTGGCGAACCGGGGGTTGGTTTCCAGCCGGTCGAAGCGGAAAGTAACCGGGCTCAGCGGTTCGAAAGCCGCCGACAGGTCAGACAGCATGACTTCGACCATGCGTTCGACCAGCGAGCGTTCGATGGTGGTGTAGGGCCGGCCTTCAATGCGCATGGCCGCGGTACCGCGGCGACCGCCCAGAAGCACATCGACGACCGAATAAATCAACGATGAATCGACGGTGATCAAACCGAAATTATCCCATTCTTCGGCCTTGAACACGCTCAGCATAGCCGGCAGCGGAATCGAATTGAGATAGTCGGCGAACCGGATGGAAGTGATGTTGTCCAGGGATACCTCGACATTGTCGGAGGTAAAATTTCGCAGCGATGTGGTCATCAGCCGAACCAGCCTGTCGAACACCACCTCCAGCATCGGCAGCCGTTCATAGGAAACCAGGGCGCTGTTCAGAATTGCCTGAATTCCCGACGTTTCCCTGCCGTCGTTCACATCCTCTTCGAAACCAAGCAGGCTGTCTATTTCATCCTGATTAAGGACCCGGGTCGACTGGCCGCTGCCACCGACGGCGTCACTGCCGCCGCTACTGTCGTCGCCGTCGCCATCCATCATGGCTTCCCATTCGGCCGCCAGGTCGTCCTGATCGCCGCCCCCGTCGCCGCCGTCGCCATCGCCATCGTCATCGCCGCCCATGGCGTTTTCCCATTCGGCCATCATGGCTTCCTGGTCGACATCGTCATCACCCGGGGCGGTCATTTATGCAAATATCCCATACGCTTACTGAACCAGCATTTCCTTGAACAACACATCATTTATCTTCACCGGCGCAACCGCCCCGCCGACTCTTTTCAAAAGCTCTTCACGCAACCTGTACATGCCGGCCGAACCCTTCAGGTCCTCGACCCGGAGCTCCCGCAGATAGACCTGGAAATTATCTATAATCCTGGGCATTACACTCTCTACTTTCGCGACATCTTCCGGCTTTTCCAGTTCCAGACTGATCTTGATTTTCAGGAAGGTCGACTTGCGGCCCGTGGTGCTCAGATTTACCAGTAATTCCGGCAAGTCATAAAATATCGCATCCTGGGCGATGCCGACATCTTCTTCCTGCTTGGGCTGGCCGCCGGAAATCATATCAATTACCGGCTGCAAAAGCCCCGTAAAATAAGCGGCGGCGGCGGCGCCGATGACCAGAAGCAAGGCGAGACCGACAATAATTAAGAGCTTTTTCTTGCCACCGCCCCCGGATGACCCACCCTCTTCGTCTTCTTCGTCCTCGTCCAGTTCCTCGTCCAGGTCGTCTTCTTCGGCCATCGGCTAGACACGCTCCAATCATTCATTCCATTGGCACGGAACTGTACGCTGAAATTACTATTGCATGGGGATAAATTTAGGTTGTTTTGGTTAACAAGTCGTTGCGAAGCGATAAAGCCGTCCGGGCAATAAATGCCGGGCAAGCTGCGCCGCATAGCCTTCCTGGATCCCGATAACAGCTATATTTTTTCATATATCATTTTGATTTTACACAATTTTATCAATTGGCACGAGCTATGCAGGTGTACCGTCGGGACGTGATAATTTAATTGGGAAAGTGGCAATGGAAAGTACATCAATCATCGCACTATCAAGGCAATCGGTGATCAAGCGCGAAATGGGCGTTATCGCCAACAATATCGCCAACATGAACACCACCGCGTTCAAGAGTGAAAAAATGATGTTCGTGGAATACCTTGTTCGCAGCAAGGGCGGCGACAAGATCGGTGGCGAACGGCATTCCTATGTTCGCGACGTCGCCACCGTACGCGATAATTCCGAAGGTCCGGTCCAACTGACGGGCAACCCGCTCGATCTGGCGATCAAACAGGATGGATATTTTGTAATCGGCACACCGGGCGGCGAACGCTATACCCGCAACGGCAACTTCCAGCTCGACCAGGAGGGCCAGCTGGTAACCCGTACGGGCGATCCGGTGTTGTCCGGCGATGGCGAACCGTTCTTTTTCAGCCCCGAAGACCGCGATATTACGATCACCGTTGATGGCACCGTTTCAACCGAGAACGGCGCCCTTGGGAAGCTTAACGTAGTGACCTTTCAAAACCCCTATGAACTGAAGGTTGTAGCCGGCGGGCTATACAGTTCCAGGCAGGTTCCGCAAGCCGTCGATGCGCCGGTGGTCATGCAGGGCATGTTGGAAAAATCGAATGTCGAACCGATTATTGAAATGACCCGGATGATCGAGGCCAGCAGGTCCTTCCAAAGCATCAAGGACTTCATCGAGAAAGAAGACGTCCGGATCAAGAAAATGATGGAAGCCTATACCCAGCGGTCATAACCGCATAAGAACGAGGACAAAAAAATGAGAGCATTGAACATCGCGGCCACCGGCATGATGGCGCAACAGAAAAATGTTGAGGTCGTGTCCAACAATCTGGCCAATATGAACACTACCGGCTACATGCGCCGAAGGACCGAATTTAATGATTTACTGTATCAGAACCTACGCCGGGTCGGCTCGACATCATCGGACGCCGGCACCGTCGTGCCATCGGGGGTGCAACTGGGGCTTGGCGTCAAGCTGGCCGCCGTCTACCGCATCCACGAGCAGGGCAACCTGACGGCGACCGACAACACTTTCGACATGGCCGTTCAGGGCAAGGGCTTCTTCCAGGTACTGAGACCCGGCGGCGAAATCGCCTATACCCGAGACGGCACCTTCCAGCTAAACGGTGACGGCCTGATCGTCACCCACGAAGGTTTCCAGTTGCAGCCGGGCATTACCGTGCCAAGGAACGCCGTCGATGTCACCATAAACGCCAGCGGCGAAGTGCTGGCGACCATCGAAGGACAGGTCACGTTGCAGAATGTCGGCCAGATCCAGACCGCCTCGTTCGCCAACGAAGCCGGTTTGCAGGCCGAGGGCGGCAATCTTTACATCGAAACTCCGGCTTCGGGCCAGCCGGTTACCGGCTCTCCGGCATCGGTCGGATTCGGTTCGATCCTGCAAGGCTTTCTGGAAACTTCGAACGTCAATGCGGTCGAGGAGATTTCCAACCTGATTTCTGCTCAAAGAGCCTATGAAATGAATTCGAAGGTTATTCAGACCGCCGATGAAATGATGGGCACTGTGGCCAATCTAAGGTAGGGAAATTCACCATGAAGTATAACCGTTCGGCGGGTTCGAATTTCCGTATTTTCATGCTGGGACTGGCCCTGCTGCTGGCCCTGGCGCCGTGGAGCACGGCCATGGCCGCCTCCGACCAATCGCCCCCGACGCCGGCGGCACCGGTCGTGCTGAATGAAAGAGTCGATATCGACGGGACGATCATTCGCCTGGGCGACCTGTTTGGCGGACTTGGCGAGAAGGCCGGAATCGCCATTGCCTATGCCCCGGAACCCGGAAAACGGGCCTATTTCGACGTCAACTGGCTGTACCGGGTGGCCCGCCGATACGGAATCGCCTGGAGACCGGTGAGCCTGAAGCAACGCACCGTCGTCGAAAGGCGGAGCATCGTCATCGGCGCCGAGGAGATCAAGGATCACATCCTCGCCGCCCTGGTCGAAAAGGGTATCGATGCCGATGTCAGCATCGAGCTGAACAATCGGATGCAGCGCCTGTATGTACCCGGCGACGGTTCGGCGACCATGGCGGTCGAAGATATTTCCTTCAATCCGAACACCAGACGCTTCGCCGCCAACATTATCGCCCCCGTCGATGGCCCGGCCCCGACCCGCACCCGCGTTACCGGCAGGATATTCAAGATGCTGGAAATTCCCGTCCTGAGCGACCGCCTGGCCAGGGGTGAAATTATTCGCGAGCGCGATATCAAATGGATCGAAATACGTTCGAAGCGGGCCGGCGGCAATGTTATCACCGACGAGTCCGACCTGATTGGCATGGCGGTAAAGCGGGGATTGCGACCGGGCGTCCCGATCCGCACATCGGAAGTCGGAAGGCCGGTCCTGGTCGCCAGGGGGGCGCTGGTCGTAATGATATTGAATACACCGCTGATGCGGCTGACATCCCAGGGCAAGGCCCAGGAAAACGGCGTTAACGGCGATACCATTCGCGTCCTCAACACCCAAAGCAACAAGGTCGTGCAGGCAACCGTGACCGGTTACGGTCAGGTCAGGGTAATTTCCGTCAACCGCATCGCCTTAAACTAGGAGATAACCGATGAAATCTCTGTCATCCAACAAGCACGTCGCCGCCGCCACCCTGACGGCCCTCGCCATGACCCTGTCGGCCTGCGGATCGACAATGACCCGGCTGGCCGAAGTCGGCGGCGGCCCGGAATTGACCAAGATCACCAATCCGACGGCGCGGCCGGAATACCGCCCGGTCAGCATGCCCATGCCGACCCCTGAAATGGTCGAGGACAATCCCAATTCATTGTGGCGAGCCGGCGCCAGGGCCTTTTTCAAGGATCATCGGGCCAAGGAAATCGGCGATATCCTGACGGTTAAACTGGACTTTACCGACAAGGCCACCCTGAACAACAAGACCACCCGCAAGCGCGCCGACACCGAAGATACCGACGTCACCAATCTGCTTGGGCTCGAGGGTGAATTTTCCAAGGTTCTGCCCCAGGGCATTTTGCCGGCGACAGTAATGAGCTTCGGCAACGCCCACGACACCGAAGGCACCGGCCTGGTCGATAGATCCGAAGTGGTCAAGCTGTCCATGGCCGCCGTGGTTACCCAGATTTTGCCCAACGGCAGCCTGGTGATAATGGGCCGGCAGGAAATGCTGGTTAACAAGGAACTGCGGGAAATGATGATCACCGGCGTAATCCGGCCCGGTGATATCGATTCCGACAATTCGGTACGGCACACCTCGATCGCCGAAATGCGCGTCGCTTATGGCGGACGCGGCACCTTGAGCGAACTTCAGAAACCCCGCTGGGGAACCCAGATCTGGGATATCCTGTTCCCGTTCTAGATTTTCTCAAAATCCGGAACGACGAAAAGGCCGGCAGGTTTGCCGGCCTTTTTCAGCATTTACCGCGACCCATCAATCGTCGCGGTGGGTTTTCTCCATCCGTTCGTGACGCTCCTGGGCCTCGATGCTGAGCGTCGCTATCGGTCGGGCTTCCAGCCGTGACAGGCTGATCGGCTCGCTGGTTTCCTCGCAATATCCATATTCGCCGTTTTCGATACGTTCCAGCGCCTCGTCAATTTTGGAAATCAGTTTCCTGGCCCGGTCCCGGGTGCGAAGTTCCAGCGCCCGGTCGGATTCGATGGTCGCACGATCGGCGATATCCGGTTCCTGAATACCGCCTTCCTGCAAAAGCAGCAGCGTTTCATTTGATTCGGTCAGCAATTCGGCGCGCCAAGCGAGAAGCTTCTGACGGAAATATTCCGCCATCACCGAATTCATGAATTTTTCCTTGGCCGTCGGCCGGTAATCCGGAGATAGGGTGACATTCATCGCTTTTGTATTCCCAATTAATGTACCTAACCATATTACCCGAAGCGGGTCGCCCGGTGCGGGCGAAATATGGCGCGGAATATAGGGATGCTTTTGTTTCGCCGCAAGGGGGGAATTAGGACGGCGAACCGGCAAACGTCAACTTGGCGATTTCGACCTCGGCGCGGAGTTCTATTTCGTCTATTATGGCATTCAGCCTGGGATCATCGGTCTGGCGCCGCTGGGCCCGCATTTTCTGCGCCAGCCCGCTTAATTTTTCCTTCGCAATAGCCCCGGCCAGGAGATCACGGCGCAGGTCTTCAAGATGATCCAGCAGTTCACCGCCATACTGCACGGCCAAACCGCGCGAACGGCCCTGAGTCGAATCCGTCGTCTCCTGGGCGGCAAGAATGGAGGCGACCGACCCGACCGCGCTGCTTTCGGCCACCCCGCGCGCGCCCAGCGCCGCCGTCGCCTCCTGCAAGTGTTCGGCGAACACCTCGCCCTTGCCGGCCACCGCTTTCCGGCGCGATGCGGAGGCCGCCTTGTTACCCGAACCGACTTTCGAGATTTTCATATTAAGCTGCGATCAGGTCAATTGAATGATGCCGCCGACCCTAAGCCCGTTCGTTTAAAATGCGGTTAAAGAGCCCGGCGGACCGATTCTAGCATAAGACGCCCCCGGCATGCCACTTCCCGGCTTCCGGTTCGCAAGAAGATGATATGACGGTCGCGCCCCGGGAATTGCCCGGCAATATCTGCACCCGGCACTCAAGGACCGGTCATGATACCGGGCAGGATATTTTTTCAATTTATATATCAACGACTTACAATCACGGCGGCGTTGGCATCCATCTTGCTTCTGAAAAGCCGGATTTCTGCGTTCGTTAGGAGAAAAGTGCGATGCCCGTATATTCCGCCTTTGCCGTGCCGACCCTTGGCATGATGAGCCAAAGCGCCGCTATGAACAATATCGGCAATAACATCGCCAACATGACGACCGGCGGTTACCGGCGCACGGACACCGCTTTTTCGACCCTGGTCAGCAAAAAGCTGTACGAACAATCGGACCTGGGTGGACTGAAGCCGAAAAACCTGCAACGGATCGAACAGCAAGGCGCCCTGCAATCCAGTTCCAACGATCTTGATCTGGCGATCAACGGTCGCGGCATGTTTATTTTCAAAACGGCGTTCAGCGGCGGCGACACCGTCTACGGGCGTGACGGCTCGTTTGAAATGCGTACGGTAAACACCATTTCCGTAACCGGCATCGGCGGCTCCACGGTTTCCACCAAGGACGGCTATCTGGTCGACAAGAACGGCTATTTCCTGCAAGGCTATACCGCCGCCCCGGACACCGGGCTATTCACATCGACCACCCTGTCGCCTTTGCGGGTAGATCAATACGCGTTTTCCAGTACCGGCCTGGCGACCACCACCGCCGCATTGCAATTGAATGTTCCCTCGAAAGACTCACCCGGCTCGCCCCAGGCCGATACGATCTTGCTGGCCGGCACCATCGAGGCCGGCGACATCTACAGCGTTACCGTAAACGGCACGACCGTGTCCTACACGACCACCGGCGGCGAAGCCGATCTCAACGTCGTGCGCAACGCCCTGGTCGCCGCCATCAATGCCGACACTACCGTCGGCGCCCTGGTCACGGCGACAAACAGCCCGACCGACAACACCCTGATCATCACCGGCGCCACCATCGGCACCACCCTTACGAACGGCGCATCGGTTACCAACGGCGGCGGCACAAACGACAACGCGGCGACACTGACAACGGCCCAGATCGCCTCCTCGGGAACCACCAACACATATAACGCCGAATTCATCGATTCCAATTTCAACGCCCGCTCGGCGGCCTTGAATTTCAGTAAGGATTCGACCAATACCTGGTCGCTGACATCGACGGTCGACAACACCCTGGTGCAACAGGTCGATACGGTAACCGTGGCCGGCACCATCGAGGCCGGCGATGTCTATTCGATTACCGTCAACGGGGAATCGGTAAGCGTTACCCTGACCGGCGCCGAGGCCGATATCGACGCCGTGCGCGACGCCCTGGTGACGGCCTTTAACGCCAGCCCGACCGCCAGTGCAATCGCCACTGCGGCGGCCTCGACCACCGGTGAACTGACGATCACCGCCAACACCGCCGGGGATACCCTGACATCGTCGGTCACCGCCACCAACGGCGCCGTCGCCGTCGCCCAGGTCGACACGTTGACCGTCGCCGGCACCATCGAAGCCGGCGATACCTACGATATCGTCATTGATGGCAACACCGTCACCTACACCACTACCGGCGGCGAAGGCACGCTGGCTGGCCTGCGCAGCGCCATTCGCGCCGCCATCAACGCCGACGGCGTGGTCGGACCGCTGGTCACCGCCGCCGACGGCGGTGCGGCGGGCGAGATAACCCTGACCGCCGCGGTCGCCGGTACGCCGTTTACGTCCTCGACGACGGCAACCAATCTGGGCGGCGTCGCCGACAATACCGCCGTTCTTGTGGCGACCACCGCCAATGTCATATCGACAGCCGACAACACCGCGTCGGTAGCCACCACCACGGCCAATGTCGACCCGACCGTAACGACCGATGTCGCGACGCTGACGTTCGACGCCAACGGCGCCCTGATCAGCCCGTCCTCGGGGCTGGTGACCCTGGCGCTGTCGTTCCCGGCCGATGGCGCCTATCCGGCCGGCACCGCCTCGGTAACCCTGGATATCAGCGACATAACCCAGTTCGCCGGCGATTTCCTGCCGGTCAGCTATACCAAGAACGGATTCGCCAAGGCCAATCTTACCGGCGTCAAATTCGACGGCGCCGGGCAGGTTATCGCCAACTTCGATAATTCCACATTCCGCGCCATCTACAAGATCCCGCTTGCCGAATTTTCCAACATCAACGGGCTGAAGGGCATCAACGGTAACGTCTATAAAGAGACCACCGAATCCGGAACCGCCCGGGTGGTCACGGTCGACGACACGGGCTACGCCAGTTTCCTGCCCAACACCTACGAACTATCCAATGTTGATCTGGCCGGCGAGTTCACCCGCATGATCCAGACCCAGACCGCCTACAATTCTTCATCTACCGTATTCAAGACCATCGACGAAATGGTCAAGTCGGCCGGCGACATGAAACGCTAGGGCAGTCTTTCCCGCACCCGGCATTTTATTCCGGATACGGCCCCGTTATTGTCCTGTGTTCTTCTTTTTTATTGTTGTTTATCAATAACATAACCAGTTTTCCAATCTGGCATGATTTTCGCATCACATACCCAGGGAAGAAACGACACGATTATTTGGATTATAGCCATGAACCGAACCGATAACCTGACCGGCGCCTTTGGAAGAAAAATCATCGGCGGCTTGATCGCCGTGCTGATTGCCGTTGCGGCCATAAGCGCCCCGGCGGCGGCGGCGTCCAGAATTAAGGATATTATCCAGTTCGAAGGCGTCCGCGACAATATGCTGGTGGGTTACGGCCTGGTCGTCGGCCTCAACGGTACCGGCGACACCCTGGCCGATGGCCACTTCACCAAGCAGAGCTTGCAGGCCATGCTTAATCGCCTGGGTGTAAAGCCGACCAATTCCGGGCTTGATTCCAAAAACGTGGCGGCCGTCATGGTGACGGCCACCCTGCCGCCGTTCGCCCGCAAGGGGTCGCGCATAGATGTCACCATCAGTTCCCTCGGCGACTCCAGCAGCCTGTTGGGCGGCACCCTGCTGGTGACCCCCATCCTGGGCGCCGACGGCGAAGTATACGCGGTCTCGCAAGGCCAGCTGGCGGTTGGCGGTTTCGCCGCCTCCGGCAGTGCGGAAACCGTCGTCAAGGGTGTTCCGACCAGCGCCCGGATCGCCAACGGGGCCATTGTCGAACGCGAGGTCAACTTCGATCTGAGCAGCCTGAAAACCGTCAAGATGACCCTGCGCAACCCCGATTTCACCACCGCCCGCCGGGTCGCCCAGGCGATTAACGCCTTCCTGGGCACTTCTGCCGCCAGGCCCAGCGATCCGACCACGGTGCAACTGCGGGTTCCGAAAGACTATCGGGATAATGTGGTCGGCCTGCTGACCGACATCGAACAGTTGCGCATCGTTCCCGACCAGCTGGCCCGCATCGTCATCGACGAACAGTCGGGCATTATCGTGATGGGCAAAAACGTCCGCATCAGCACCGTAGCCATCGCCCAGGGCAGCCTGACCATCCGCATCACCGAATCCCCACAGGTATCCCAGCCCGGTCCGTTCGCCGAAGTCGGCGCCACGACGACGGTTAACCGCACCGATATCAATGTCGATAGCGGCGCCGATCAGCGCCTGGCGGTGGTCAACGAGGGCGTCTCGTTGCAGGAAATGGTCGATGGACTGAACGCCTTGGGTATTGGCCCACGCGACATGATTACGATTTTACAGGCGGTCAAGGCCGCCGGCGCCATGCAGGCGTCGATCGAGGTGTTGTAATGGCCGGCGATGTTTCCCTGCGGACAGACGCCGCAATGATGGCGGTTCAGAATCGCAAACCGCTGCTGCCGAAGCCGGTCGCCGGGGCTTCGGTCGCCGAACTGCGCAAGGTTTCGAAAGAATTCGAAGCGGTTTTCGTGTCGCAGATGCTGCAACCGATGTTCGCCAACCTGGGCGCCGAGAAACCTTTTGGCGGCGGCGCCGGCGAGGCCATGTGGCGGTCCTTGCAGGTCGAGGAATACGGCAAGGCAATTGTCAAAAGCGGCGGTATCGGCGTCGCCGACGCCGTTTTCCGGGAAATGTTGAAAACGCAGGAGGTACAGTAACATGGACTCGACCGAGAAATTGCTGGGGCTGGTTGAAATCACCGAGCGGCTGGCCGAACTTTTACACAATGAAAACAGTGCGCTAAGGGAAAAACGCGCCAAGGATGCGCTGCAATACCTGAACGAAAAGAACGAACTGGTCCGCATTTACGAAAGCCGCGTCAAGGGATTGCCGAAACAACCCGAAGCCATCGACACGGAGACCCCGGGGCTTCGCGACAAGCTGCGCCAGATGGGCGAGAAGGTAAGCCTGATGGTCGAAGAAAACGGACGGTTGCTGAAAGTAACAATAGAAGCCAACCGCCGCGTCGTCGAACTGGTCGCCGAGGCCGTTAAAAATCAACGGCGGGGACCCGCCATCTATTCGGCGAATGGCCTGGCCGACGGCGGCAAACGAAGTTCGGCGCCCCGCAACCTGGCCATATCGGTCAACCAGTCGCTTTAAAATCTAGAAAGGACCGTCATGTCCGGCACAATAACTTCGGCCCTGCGAACGGCGCAAAGCGGTCTTTTGACCAATCAGGCGGCCCTTGACGCCGTTTCCAACAATATCGCCAACGTCAATTCGGCTGGTTATTCACGAAAAATAATCAGCATGGAAACCCGCGTCGTCAGCGGCGCCGGCGCCGGCGTCCAAATCGCCGAAATTACCCGCGCCATTGACGAAGGCCTGCTGAAGAGCCTGCGCCTGGAGACCAGTTCGCTAAAGGACTACGAAGCCCGGCAGGGATTCTATGACCGCGTCCAGGAAATTTTCGGAACCCCCGCCGACAATACCTCGATCAGCCATACGGTCTCGCAATTCACCCAGGCCCTGCAATCCCTTGCCCTGTCGCCGGAAAAATCCGTCGATCAGACGGAAATGGTCCGCCGCGCCATGAATGTAGCCCAGCAACTTCAGGACATGAGCACCGCAATCCAGGAACTGCGCCTGACCGCCGATCAGTCGGTATCTTCGGCGGTCGCCGAGATCAACCGGTTATCGTCCAGCCTGGGTGACCTGAACGACAAAATTATCCGCAATGAATCTTCCGGTCGCGACGTTACCGACCTGAAGGACCGGCGCGATCAGGGCATCGACCAGTTGGCCAAACTGATTGACATCAGGTATTTCTACCGCAGCGATGGCGATGTCGTGGTCTTCACATCAGCCGGGCGCACGCTGGTCGATAATATACCGGCCACCCTGACCCACGAGGCGGCCAGTTCGGTCAATGCGACGACCACCCACGCCGAAGGCGACCTGAACGGCCTGTATGTGGGCACGGCCATCGCCGGCAACGATATCACCAACGATATCGCGTCGGGCGCGCTGAATGGCTACATCGAATTACGTGACACCGTTTTGCCCAACATGCAGAGCCAGCTTGATGAAATGGCGGCGGAAATCCGCGATTCGATCAACGCCATACACAATCGCGGCGTGGCCTTTCCGGGTGCGCAGTCAATGTCCGGAACCCGCAATCTGGTATCCCCCAGCACCCAGACCATCACCTATTCCGGGACCCAGGATACCGCCGTCAGCTTGTTTGACAATTCCGGCGATCAGACCGCAACGACAACCATCCGCACCCTGACCGGCGGCGCCGGGCCGTTTACGGTCAACGCCATGGCATCGGCCCTGCAAACATGGCTGCAAGCCAACGGCGCGTCCACCGCAACCGTCACGGCGAGCACCGGGCAACTGGTCATCAGCCTGAATTCAACGACCCGCAATCTGGCGTTCCGCGATCAGGCTTCATCGACCGCCGGCAGCACCCAGGGCGACGCGACCATCAGTTTCGACGCCAACGCCGATACGGTCATCGACGAGACCGTATCGGGTTTTTCCAATTTCTTCGGTCTCAACGATTTTTTCGTCGATGGCCTGCCCGACAACGTTTATGAATCAGGTGTCATCGATTCCTCTTTTTCGGGATCCGCCGCTACCCTGACCTTCCGCGATTCCACCGGCCTGCTTGGCTCCGTCGCCATCGCCTCGGGCGACGGACTTACCGATATTGCGGCGAAAATCAACGCCGCCAACGTCACCGTCACGGCCTCGGTCGTACCCGACGGGTCGGGCAACCGGCTCAGATTCTCCCACGACAACGGGGCCAGCATGACGGTCACCCAGGCATCCGGCGATACCTTGCTGACGACCCTTGACCTGCACCTGGCCGATGTCCGCGTGGCCGCTTCCCTTAATGTCAGATCAGACATCAAGATTACCCCGTCGAAGGTCGCCTCGGCCGCCATGCAGTGGGATTCGACCCGGGGGACCGGCGGTGAATATCTGGTTAGCATCGGCGACGACACCACCATCAGCGCCATCGCCGCCGCCTTCACCGGCACCAACTCTTTCGATCAGGCCGGCGGTCTCGCCAGCCTGACCATATCGTTCGAGGATTACGCCGCCGCCATCCTTTCGACCAGCGCCACGATGAGCAACACCAATGACGAAAACCGGGTATACCAGGAAGGCCTGGCCTCCAGCCTGGAGCTAAAATCGGACAGCGTCAGAGGTGTCAACCTGGACGAAGAACTGGCCAACCTGATCCTTTTCGAACAGGCATTCAATTCGGCCGCCAGGGTGATCGGCGTCATTCAGAAAATGTTCGACGCACTTGAAAACACGGTAGGATAACCATGATCCGCATTACCAGTCTGGCCTCCAGTAACCACTTAATTCAGCTGATGCTGAGGTCGCAACAGCGCCTGCAAGAAGGCCAGGTGCAGGTAGCGACGGAAAAGGTATCGCAAGACTACGCCGGCATTGCCTCGAAATCGGAACGTCTGGTGACCATTGAAAATACCCGCGACCTTCTAACCAAATTCAACCAGACCAATGAGCTGATGGATCTCAGGCTTTCCGTTACCGATTCGGTTATTACCGGCATCGAGGATGCGTTAAGGGGGTTTCGCCAGGACCTGGCCACCTTCCGGACGACGACCATGACCGGGTCCACAGACGTCCGCGACGTTCAGACATCGGCCTTCAAAACCTTGAAATCAATCGAAGCGTACCTGAATACCGACGTCAACGGCGAATTCATCTTCAGCGGCGCCCGCGCCAACACCCAGCCCGTCGATTTCGGCCTGACCACCCTGAGCGCCCTGCAGGGCAAATGGGACGGCGCCAACATTACCTATCCGACCACCCGCGACACCAATATTTATCATAAAATGACCCCCAGCACGGGATTCCCATCGAACCCCACGGGCGCCGGTTTTACCGACCTGACATTCGCCACCGCCGGCAACACGATCACCACCGCCAACGTCGCGGCCCAGGTCGATACCATAACCATCGCCGGCACGGTCGATGCCGGCGACACTTACAGCGTCACCGTCAACGGTACCACGGTCACCTATACGGTGACCGGCGGCGAGGCCAATCTGGCCGCCGTCAGGACTGCCTTTGTGGCGAAGATCAATGCCGACGCCACGGTTTCTGCCGCCCTCACCGCCGCCAACGGCGGTTCACCGGGTGAACTCACCCTGACATCGGATACCGCCGGGACACCGTTTACGGCGACCGCAAATAGCACCAACAACGGCACCACATCCGATAACACCGCGACCCGTGTCGCCACCACCGCCAACGCCAATGCGTTTTCCAATATCCCGGTCGGCGCCACCATCACCATCGCCAACGCCACCGCCTCCAACAACGACGGCTCGTTCACCGTAACCGCCAACAGCGGCGGCGTGATTACGGTCTCCGAAACCATCGGCAGCAATACCTCCAATGATACCGGTGGCGGCAACCTGACCCTGGTTTCCGATATTTCCTATTACAGCGGCGACGAGGTCGACCGGAGCCATGACCTGAACAAGTACCGCGATTTCACACTCGACCTGAACGGCGTCGACCCGGCCTTCGAGAAAGCCATTCGCGGCATGTTTATTATCGCCCAGGGCCAATTCAACACCGCCGGCGGCCTCGACCAGAACACCGGACGGGCGGCCGACGTGGATTACCTGCTGGACAGCGCAATCGACCGTAATCCCGGTGGAACGGCCCCCTTCGGCACCGAACTTACCAGCAACATCACCCAGATTTTCCTGGACAACGGCTACGACAGGGTGCTGATCGACCAGATAAACAACTCGAACAAGCAACTGGCCGAATTTTACGACGTCAAGATCGCCAAGGAAGAAAATATCGATCCGCTGGAAGTCTACACCGCCCTGCTCGATGAGCAGAACTCTCTAGAGGCGTCCTACCAGGTTTTTTCCCGGATAAGGCAACT
>VAPL010463284.1_pt1 | contig 22412 bp, 18 predicted proteins | sample 3395061 | NCBI WGS metagenome assembly VAPL01 (sample SAMN08290444, study PRJNA428436) | hydrothermal vent metagenome | isolation source: Deep-sea hydrothermal vent chimney 2 | place: Pacific Ocean: Juan De Fuca Ridge | depth 2182 m m | reverse complement strand
GCGAGCGCAACCGTCAGGAATATCTCTACTACCTGAGCCAGGTGGACGAGATCGTCAACACCGGCTACTACCCGGTGCACGAGGTCGAACGCCATTACCGCTTCCTGTCGGAAGTGGCCGGTCGATGTATTTCGCCGGAAGCGCCGCACATTCCCTGGCGGCAGACGCCGCCGCCGGCCGGGTTGCTGGCGCCGGGCAGCGCGTACGCCGTGCTTAATCCGGGCTCCAACGAATATGGCCGGCGCTGGCCGCTGGATAATTACCTGCGGCTGGCGGCGAAATTGCGGGACCGGGGTTTGCGCGTGGTGTTCGTCGGCGGAGCGGGCGAAAAACCCGGCGAGATCGTCGGCGACGACCGTGGCGTCATCGACCTGATGGGCCGCACCACCCTTCCAGAATTGCTGGATATCATGAACGGCGCGGCCCTGGTGGTCGGCAACGATACCGGCCCGGCGCACCTGTCCATCGCCATCGGCGCCCCGACTTTGGTAATCGTCGGCGGCGGTCATTTCGGCAGTTTCGTGCCTTATCCTGAAACCATCAGGCCGGCCAACGCCCGTTTCATTTTCGAGAAAATGGATTGCTACCACTGTTTCTGGCGCTGTCCAAAGCGGGCCGGCAAGCACGATGTTTTCCCCTGCGTCGGCGCCGTCGGCGTCGATCAGGCGTGGGCGCTGGCGGTCGATCTGCTGGAACCGGCGGCGGCCCGATGAAGGGCTGGATCCAGTCCGGCCGGGTCTATCTGGAACGCCGGGTGCTGGTGATCCTGCTGCTCGGGTTTTCCAGCGGCCTGCCGCTGTTGCTGGTTTATTCGACCTTGTCGGCGTGGCTCAAGGAATCCGGCGTCTCGCTTACCGTGATCGGCCTGTTTAGTTGGGCCAGCGCCGCCTACGCGTTTAAATTCCTGTGGTCGCCGCTGGTTGACCGGATGCCGCTGCCGGTCCTGACCAAGGCCCTCGGCCAGCGCCGGGGCTGGCTTGTTTTCGCACAGCTCATGGTGGCCCTGGCGATGCTTGGCCTGGGCCGCAGCGAGCCATCGGTCGACCTGTGGGGAACGGCGCTGTGGGCGACCCTGCTAGCCTTCGCCTCGGCGACCCAGGATATCGTCATCGACGCCTACCGCATCGAAAGCCTGGATGAAGAGCAACTGGGCGCCGGGTCGGGCAACTATGTGCTGGGTTACCGGCTGGCCATGCTGGCGGCCGGCGCCGGCGCGCTGTTTATCGCCGACAGCGCCGGCTGGTTCGCCGCCTACGCGGCGATGGCGGCGCTGATGGCGGTCGGCCTGATTACCGTGCTGGCCAGTCCGGAACCGCCGCGCCCGGCGGCGCCGGACCGGTCGCAACCGGATGGCCGCCCGGCGACATTTTTAAGCGACGCCACGGCGGTCGTTTACCAGGCGGTGATCCGCCCGTTCGCCGATTTCATGACCCGCCCGAACTGGCTGATGATTCTGTTGTTCGTGGCGCTTTATAAATATGGCGAGGCGCTGCTTGGCGTGATGGCCAATCCGTTCTATCTGGATCTGGGCTTTTCGAAATCGGAAATCGCCGCCGTGTCGAAAATCTATGGCCTGTCGATGACCATCGGCGGCGGCCTGATCGGCGGCATTCTGGTCGCCCGCTACGGCATCATGAAGGCGCTGCTGTATGCCGGCATCCTGCAATGCGTAGCCAATCTGGCCTATGCGGCCCAGGCCATGGTCGGCTATTCGATCCCCATGCTGGCATTGTCTATAAGCGTCGAAAACCTGACCGCCGGCATGGCGACTTCGGCCTTCGTCGCCTATTTGTCCAGCCTGTGCAATGTCGCCTATACGGCCACCCAGTTCGCCCTGCTGACTTCGCTGATGAGCGCCACCCGTACAATTTTCGCCTCCGGCGGCGGCTGGCTGGCCGACCAGCTTGACTGGGCCAGCTATTTCGTCATCACCACATTCGCCGCCGTGCCGGGGCTGCTGGTGCTGCTGTGGCTGATGCGGCGCTTGCCCGATGAAATTGCCGCTTCCGAACGGATCAGGGAATAGAATTTTCCAGCGCCGCCAAAACCGCTTCATAAGGGATCAGGTCGATCTCGCGACCACCATAGTTTTTTGGTCGTGATAAGACGTAGCCAACTCAGAGAATAATTTCCATACTCCCGTCTCGTGAAACGTCTGAGCAAGACTGGGTGTTTAGCATGAAGGGCGGTACCGGGTCAAAATTGTTGCTGCGCAGCATAAAGGGCGTTAAACAATTCCCCTTTCCGGAACCAGGACCCCTTCCCCATGGATGTAAGCAAGATTGCAATCGGCGATAACCCGCCCTACGACATCAACGTGATTATCGAAATTCCGCAGGGCGGAAGCCCCGTCAAGTACGAACTGGACAAGGAATCGGGGGCCATGTTCGTCGATCGTTTCCTGCATACCGCGATGCATTATCCGTGCAATTACGGCTTTATCCCGCACACCCTGTCCGATGACGGCGACCCGGTCGACGCCGCCGTGCTTGGCCAGATACCGGTGATGCCGGGCTGCGTTATCCCGTGCCGCCCGATCGGCGTTCTGATGATGGAAGACGAAAGCGGCATCGATGAAAAGGTGCTTTGCGTGCCGGTCGACAAACTGCATCCGTACTACGAAAACGTCACTTCCTACAGGGACCTGCGGCCGATACTGGTCGAACAGATCGCCCATTTTTTCGCCCATTACAAAGACCTGGAAAAAGGTAAATGGGCCAAAATACAGGGCTGGAACGGGCCGGAGGCCGCCCACGACGCCATTCGCGCCGGGATCGAGCGGGACCGGGCCGCGCAGGTGAGTGAACATGGCTGAAACGAATTCCCCGGCGCTTGGGTTTTTCGGGCGCTATCTAAGCCTTTGGGTGGCGTTATGCATCCTGGTCGGCGTCGCTTCGGGCTGGCTGTTGCCGGGGCCGTTCCAGGCCATCGGCGGGATGGAAATAGCCAGGGTCAATTTGCCCGTCGCCGTGCTGATCTGGCTGATGGTGGTGCCGATGCTGCTGAAGATCGATTTCGCGGCGCTGCATCGTGTCCGCGAACATTGGCGCGGCATGGGCGTCACCCTTTTCGTCAACTGGGCGGTCAAGCCGTTTTCCATGGCTTTCCTGGGGTGGCTGTTCATCGACCAGTTGTTCGCCCCCTGGCTGCCTGCCGATCAAACCGCCTCTTATATCGCCGGGTTGATTATTCTGGCCGCCGCGCCGTGCACGGCAATGGTTTTCGTGTGGAGCAACCTAAGTAACGGCGAGCCCCACTTCACGCTAAGCCAGGTGGCGCTGAACGATATCATCATGGTGTTCGCCTTCGCCCCCATTGTCGGCCTGCTGCTGGGCCTTTCCGCCATCGTCGTGCCCTGGAATACGCTGTTTTTGTCCGTCGTCATCTACATCGTCGCGCCGGTCGCCGTCGCGCAATTGATCCGCAGGTTCATTCTCGCCTCCGGTGGAAAACAGCGTCTGCAACGGGTCTTGCGCATCCTGGACCCGCTTTCCATAGGCGCACTTTTGCTGACCCTGGTCCTGCTGTTCGGATTTCAGGGCGAACAGATTTTACGGCAACCCCTGATAATCGCGTTCCTGGCGGTACCGATCCTGATCCAGGTGTATTTTAATTCCGGCCTGGCCTACCTGCTAAATCGCGCCGTCGGGGAAAGCCACAACGTCGCCGCGCCATCGGCCCTGATCGGCGCCAGTAATTTTTTCGAACTTGCGGTGGCGGCGGCGATCAGCCTGTTTGGCTTCGACAGCGGCGCGGCGCTGGCCACGGTCGTCGGCGTATTGGTCGAGGTGCCGGTGATGCTGTCAGTGGTGAAAATCGTCAACGCCAGCAAGCCCTGGTATGAACGGAAAGCCCATGGCGGCGGAAAGGCCGTATAACCGGGCGCCGGTCACAAGGCGGCGTCGTGGGCGGCCATCGCCGCCATGCTGACCATTTCCGAGACGTTGGCCCCCATTGGCACGATCTGGGCCGGCTTCGAAAGGCCCATCAAAATCGGCCCGATTACCGTGCCGCCGCCCAGTTCGTGCATCAGGTTCGATGATATCTGGGCCGCGTGCAGGCCCGGCATAATCAGCACATTGGCCGGCCCGCTGAGGCGGCAGAACGGGTACAGTTCCAGCAATTCCGGTTTCAGCGCCACATCGACGGCCATTTCCCCATCGTATTCAAACGGCACCTGGCGCTGGTCGAGCAGCTTGACGGCATCGCGGATCAGGTCGGTTCGCGGCAGCATGGGGTTGCCGAAATTGGAAAACGATATCAGCGCCACCCGGGGTTCCTGCCCCATGCGGCGGGCCACCGTCGCCGTTTGCGCGGCGAAGTCGGCCAATTGTTCCGGGTCCGGCAATTCGTGGACGGCGGTATCGGCGACAAACAGGGTCCTGCCACGGGCCAGCAGCATCGACAGCCCGAACACCCGCTCGCCCGGTTTCGGGTCCAGCACCCGCATGATTTCCTCCAGGGCCACGAAATAGTTGCGGGTCAGCCCGGTGACCATGGCGTCGGCGTCGCCGGCGGCGACCATACAGGCGGCGAAAACATTGCGTTCCTGATTGACCATGCGCTGGCAGTCGCGATACAGCGACCCCTTGCGTTGCAGCCGTTCGTACATGAAATCCGTATAATCGGCGTTCGATGTGCTTAGGCGCGCGTTGTGAATTTCCAGGCCGTCGATTTCCGGCAGGCCGAGGCTTTCCATGGACCGCCGGATTTGGTCTTCGCGGCCGACCAGGATCGGTGTGCCATAGCCCGCATTGTAAAACGAGGCGGCGGCGCGGATGCTTTTTTCCTCCTCGCCCTCGGCGAACACGACGCGCCGGGGGTTGGCCCGGACCTGTTCGAAAATGGCCTGCAAGATGCCCGCCGTGGGGTCCAGCCGGGCCGACAGCCGGTGGCAATAGGCTTCCATGTCGATGATCGGCATCCGGGCCACACCGGATTCCATGGCCGCCCTGGCGACCGCCGGCGGCACGGCGCGGATCAGCCGCGGGTCGAACGGCGCCGGGATCAGATAATCGGGGCCATAGCGCAGGTGCCGACCGGAATAGGCGGCATCGACTTCGTCGGGGACATCTTCCCGGGCCAGTTCGGCGATGGCCCGGGCGGCGGCGATTTTCATGGCGTCGTTGATGGTCGAGGCGCGGACATCGAGGGCGCCGCGAAAAATATAGGGGAACCCGAGCACATTGTTGACCTGATTGGGGTGGTCCGAACGACCGGTGGCGATCAGGGCGTCGGGCCGCACCGCCTTGACCTCTTCCGGGGTAATTTCCGGGTCCGGGTTGGCCATGGCGAAAATAATCGGCCGGTCGGCCATGGCGCCGACCATTTCCGGACTAAGCGCGCCCTTCACCGACAGCCCCAGAAACACGTCGGCGCCGACGATGGCCTCGGCCAGGGTGCGGGCGTCGGTATCGACGGCGTGCGCCGACTTCCACTGATTCATGCCCGCTTCGCGGCCCTGATAGATGACCCCCTTGGAATCGCACATGGTGACGTTGCCATGCGGCACCCCCATGCGCTTCACCAGTTCGACACAGGCGATCGCCGCGGCCCCGGCGCCGTTGGCCACGATCCTGGTGGTCTTGATATCCCGCCCGGTCAGGTCGAGCGCGTTAATCAGCCCGGCGGCGGTGATAATCGCGGTGCCGTGCTGGTCGTCGTGGAACACCGGAATATCCATGATCTCGCGCAGCCGCTGTTCGATAATGAAGCATTCCGGGGCCTTGATGTCTTCCAGATTGATGCCGCCGAAGGTGGCCCCCAGGAACCTGACCGCGCTGACAAATTCATCGACGTCTTCGGTGTCGACCTCCAGGTCGATGCCGTCGATATCGGCGAACCGCTTGAACAGTACCGCCTTGCCTTCCATCACCGGTTTCGCCGCCAGGGCGCCCAGATTGCCGAGCCCGAGCACGGCGGTGCCGTTTGATATTACCGCGACCAGATTGCTTTTGGCGGTGTATTCATAGGCCAGCGACGGATCGCGCTGGATTTCCAGGCACGGCGCGGCGACGCCGGGGCTGTAGGCGAGGCTCAGGTCGCGTTGGGTGGTCAGCGGTTTGGTAGCCCGGATTTCGACCTTGCCGGGACGGCCCCGGCTGTGAAATTGCAGGGCCTCGTCGTCGGTCACCATGCCATCCGCTTCCGCCTTGCTCATGACATCCGTTCCCTACTGGTGCAAGTGAACATTCTGGCCGCCGCTTTCGGTCAGAATCGTGAGGGCGCGCTGCTGCTTCGCGGAATCATCGGCGCGGACCCATAAAATGACGCTGCCGGCATCCAGCGAGCGGGCGAAATCCTCGGTATGGGGGCTCGACGTGACGCCTTCGATCACTTCCTTGGCGGCGATGCCGACGCCGGCGGCGGCGATCAGCCCGGCGACGGTCGCGGCGACCGGCCCGCCGACCAGAAAAATAGCGCCCGAGGCGACCAGCGGCGCTTCGAACTTGAACTCGCCGGCCAGCGCCGTGACGATGTCCTGCCAGGGCTGGCCGGGCTGGCCGGCGGCATCGATCGATTCATGGCTCGACAGCACGCTTAGGTCGGTGCGGTCGAAGCCGGCGTCGATCAGCGCCCTGATCGCGGTCTCGAAACTGCCCCGGTCGGCAAACAGGCCGACCGCTTCGGGGATTGCCGGGGCGTCGTCGCCGGCCGATGATGTGGTGTCGTTCACTGGTCTTGTGTTCCCGTGTCAGGTTGAATCGATTTTGTCTGCCGCTATTTTGCCTAAGGGCGGCGGCGATTGATAGCCCCTTATTGGCCGGGTATGGTATGGTGCGCCGCATTACGCCAACCGACCGGACCCGAACACCCTTGCCGCAAAGCACCAAGAAACCAGCCGACACGCCGATGATGGCGCAATACCTGGAAATCAAGGCGGCGCACCCCGATTGCCTGTTGTTTTACCGCATGGGCGACTTCTACGAGCTGTTTTTCGACGACGCGGTCCAGGCCGCCGCGGCGCTGGACATCACCCTGACCAAACGGGGCAAGCATCGCGGCGAGGATATCGCCATGTGCGGGGTGCCGGTTCATAGCCACGAAGGTTATCTGGAACGGCTGATTTCCGGCGGTTTCCGGGTCGCCGTGTGTGAACAAACGGAAGACCCGGCGGCAGCCAGAAAGCGCGGCCCCAAATCGGTGGTCAGGCGGTCCGTGGCGCGGGTCGTCACGCCGGGCACTTTAACCGAGGACACCCTGCTGGATGCGCGGGCGCACAACTATCTGGCCGCCTGCGCCGAGGCCGGCGGGGCGCTGGGCCTGGCCTGGATGGAAATTTCGACCGGCGAATTCATGACCCAGCCGGTCGGTCCGGGCTCGCTTGGCGCGGCGCTGGCCCGCATCGCGCCCGGTGAAATCCTGATCGCCGACAGCCTGCTGGAAAAACCCGACCTGTTCGAAACCCTGGGCGACTGGCGCGACCGGCTGTCGCCGCAGCCGGCCAGCCGCTTCGACAGCGTCAACGGAAGCAGACGCCTGACCGGGCTGTTCGGGGTCAGCACGCTGGACGCCTTCGGCGACTTCGGGCGCGGCGAACTGGCCGCCGCCGGGGCCCTGGTCGATTATGTGGAACTGACCCAGAAGGGCCGCCTGCCCCGCATCACGCCGCCGAAACGCCTGGGCGCGGGCGACCTGATGGCTATCGACGCCGCCACCCGGCGTAATCTTGAATTGACCGAAACCCTGACCGGCGAACGCAAGGGCAGCCTGCTAAGCGTTATCGACAGGACCCTGACCGGGGCCGGGGCCAGGCTGCTGGCGGCGCACTTGTCGGCGCCGCTGACCGCGCCCCGCGAAATAAGCGACCGCCTCGACATGGTGCAGTTTTTCGTTGAAAACGAAGACCTGCGCGGCGATCTCCGGGGCCTGCTGAAACGCTGTCCGGATATGGAACGCGCCCTGTCCCGGCTGTCGCTGGAACGGGGCGGCCCGCGCGACCTGGCGGCCATCCGCGACGGCCTGGCGCTGGCCATGGAGCTGATGGCCGCCTTCGAAAATATCGACGGCCTGGGCGGCCGGCCGGCCGGCATCGCCGATTGCGTCGCCGGCCTGGACAATCCGTTCGAACTGCGCGACCGGCTGGGCCGGGCGCTGGCCGAACCGCTGCCGCTGTACGCCCGCGACGGCGGCTTTATCGCGCCGGGGTACGCCGCCGAACTGGATGAATTTCGACGCCTGCGCGACGAAAGCCGCCGCCTGATCGCCGGCCTGCAAAGCCGCTATGTAGAGGCCACCGGGATTTCATCGCTTAAGATCAAGCACAACAACGTGCTGGGCTATTTCGTCGAGGTCCCGGCCCGCCACGGCGACCGGGTGCCGATGACCGCCGACGACCCCTTTATCCATCGCCAGACCATGGCCAACGCCGTTCGTTATTCGACCGTCGAACTGAATGAACTGGAAAGCGCCATCGGGCGCGCCGCCGACCAGGCGCTGGCCCTGGAACTGACCCTGTTTGACGATTTGCGCGGCGAGGTCATGGGCCGCATCGAGGCCATAGCCGGCACCGCCCGGGCCACCGCCGGGCTCGATCTGGCCGCCGCGCTGGCGGCGCTGGCGGCGGAACGGCGCTATGTCCGCCCGGTCGTCGATGACGGCGTCGGCCTGGATATTCGCGGCGGCCGCCACCCGGTGGTCGAAGCCGCCCTGGCCGACCGCAACGAACCGGCCTTTATCGGCAACGACTGTGTTTTCGGCGACGACGGCGGCGGTCGCCTGTGGTTGCTGACCGGCCCCAACATGGCCGGTAAAAGCACTTTCCTGCGGCAAAACGCGCTGATCGCGGTGCTGGCCCAGATGGGTTCGTTCGTGCCCGCCGAATACGCCAGCATGGGCGCCGTCGATCGCCTGTTTTCCCGGGTCGGGGCGGCCGACGACCTGGCCCGGGGGCGTTCCACCTTCATGGTCGAAATGGTCGAAACGGCGGCCATTCTCAATCAGGCGGGGCCGCGGTCGCTGGTTATCCTGGACGAGATCGGCCGCGGCACGGCGACCTTCGACGGGCAGGCCATCGCCTGGGCGGTAATCGAACACCTGCACGACGTCAACCGCTGCCGGGGCCTGTTCGCCACCCATTACCACGAACTGACGGCGCTGACCGCCCGCCTGGACGGGCTCGCCTGTCACACCATGAAAGTCAGGGAATGGCAGGACCAGGTTATTTTCCTGCACGAAGTCGGCGAGGGCGCGGCGGACCGCTCCTACGGCATCCATGTCGGCCAGTTGGCGGGGCTGCCCGGCGCGGTGGTAGCCCGGGCGGAGGAAATATTGCGGGGCCTGGAAGAGGGCGGCCGGGCCGGGGCGGTAAGCCGGCTGGCGGACGACCTGCCGCTGTTTCAGGCGTCCGCGCAACGGCCGGACCCGGCCCCGAAAGGGCCGTCGCCATTGCGGCGGGCGCTGGCCGAAATTCATCCCGACGAACTGAGCCCGCGCCAGGCGCTGGAAATTGTCTACCGCCTGAAGGAATTGCCGGCCGATGAATAGGATATCCCGCCAGCGCGACATCATCGACCGCCGGGCCTTGTCGGCCCGGCTGTCGGAACTGGCCGAATGGTCCGGCGTCACGACCCGCAACCGGGCCGAAGTGCTGGCCATATTCAAGCAGGCGCTGACCGGCGGCGGGGCGGAAATCCGGCGTCGTTTCGAACAGGAAAGGCTAAGGGGCGCCGAGGCCATCCGGGCCCAGGCGTTCCTGGTCGATCAGTTGATCCGGGTGCTCTACGACGTGACCATCGAATATGTCTACCCGGTCGCCAACCCGACCACCGGCGAGCAGCTTTCCATCGTCGCCACCGGCGGCTACGGGCGCGGCGAACTGGCCCCGTTTTCCGATATCGATCTGATGTTTCTGCTGCCCTACAAGCGCACCCCGCGCACCGAGCAGATCATCGAATACATGCTTTACATGCTGTGGGACCTGGGCCTGACGGTCGGCCATGCGACCCGCTCCATCGACGAGGCGATCCGGCTGTCGCGGGGCGACCTGACCATCCGCACCTCGCTGCTGGAGGCCCGCTGGCTGTGGGGCGACGACAAGCTGTTCGGTAACTTTCGCAAAAAATACCTGGCCGATACGGCGAGCGGCAACGCCGCCGATTTCGTCGATGCCAAACTGGCCGAACGCGATGCCCGGCACGACCGGCTGGGCGATACCCGCTATGTGCTGGAACCCAACGTCAAAGAGGGCAAGGGCGGCTTGCGCGACCTGCAAACACTGTACTGGATCGCCAAGTATCTGTACCGGGTGCAGAGCGTTCCCGAACTGGTCGATAAGGGAGTGCTGACGCGGCGCGACACCCGCCGCTTCGCCAAGGCGGAAAACTTTTTGTGGACCGTGCGCTGCCACCTGCACTATCTGAGCGGGCGGGCGGAAGAACGGCTGACCTTCAATGTGCAGGGCGAACTGGCGCAGCGCATGGCCTATGCCGACCGGGCCGGCGCCCGCGGCGTCGAGCGGTTTATGAAGCATTATTTCCTGATCGCCAAGGATGTCGGCGATTTGACCCGCATCCTGTGCGCGGTGCTTGAAGCCGATCACAAGAAGCGGCGCTTCCGGTTGCCCCGGTTTACTTTCAGGAAATTAGATATCGACGGCTTCAGGCTGGATGGCCAGCGCCTGACGGTCAGCGGCGATGATGATTTCAAAGACCAGCCGATCAAGCTTTTGCGGCTGTTCAGAGAGGCCCAGCGCAACGATCTGGACATTCACCCGCGGGCCCTGCGGCTGGTTACCCAGAGCCTGCGCCTGATCGACGCCGAGATGCGCGACGACGCCGGCGCCAACCACACCTTCATGGAAATCCTGACTTCGAAAAAGGATCCGGAAACCAGCCTGAAGCGGCTTAACGAAGCCGGTGTGCTGGGCCGCTTCGTGCCCGATTTCGGTCGCGTCGTCGCCCAGATGCAATACGACATGTATCACGTCTACACGGTCGACGAACACACTATCCGGGCCATCGGCATCCTGTCGCGGATCGAACGGGGCCGCCTGAGAGACGACCACCCGGTGGCCAGTTCGGTAGTCGGCGAGGTGCAGTCCCGCAACGCCCTTTATGTGGCCGTGCTGCTGCATGATATCGCCAAGGGCCGGGGCGGCGATCATTCCGAACTGGGGGCCAAGGTGGCGATGCGGCTGTGTCCGCGCCTCGGCCTTAATGACTGGGAATGCGAAACCGTCGCCTGGCTGGTCCGGCACCACCTGCTGATGAGCAACACCGCCTTCAAGCGCGAGATCGAAGACCCCAAAACCATCAGCGATTTCGTCGCCGTCGTGCAGTCGCCGGAACGCCTGCGGCTGCTGCTGATTTTGACCGTCGCCGATATCCGCGCGGTCGGACCGACGGTGTGGAACGGCTGGAAGGCGGCGTTGCTGCGCGGGCTTTATTACCGCGCCCAGGAAATGATGGCCGGCGGCGCGCCGGGCGAACACCGCGCCGAGCGGGTCGCAAACGCCAAGGCGGAACTGGCCCGGGCCCTGCGGGACTGGAACCCGGAAGAAATCGACGCGCAGTTGTCCAGGGGTTACGACGATTACTGGCTGGGTTATGACTGCGACGCCCACGAGCGCCACGCCGGACTGATGAAAAAGGCCGCCGATGAAGGCCTGGACACCGTGATCGAATGCTGCGTCGATAAAGAAAACGACGTTACCGAGGTGATCATCTACAGCCACGACCACCCCGGCCTGTTCGCCCGCATCGCCGGGGCGATGTCGCTGTCGGGGGCGGCCATCGTCGACGCCCGAATCGCCACCATGGCCAACGGCATGGCCCTGGACACCTTCTGGATTCAGGATTCGAACGGCGGCCCGTTCACCGGCCGCACCGGCCTGAAACGCCTGCAAGAAAGGATCGAGGGGGCGCTGTCGGGCGACCTGCAACCGGGCCGCGAATTGAAAAAGGCCAGGTCCCGCGCCATGCCCAGCCGCACCCGGGTGTTCAAGGTGCCGCCAAGGGTGCTGATCGACAACAACGCCAGCGGCAAGTTCACGGTGATCGAAGTCAATGGCCGCGACCGCCTGGGTTTCCTTAGCGACGTTACGGCGGCGCTGACCGGCAGCGGCCTGCAAATCGCCAGCGCCCATATTTCGACCTACGGCGAGCGGGTCGTCGATGTCTTCTACGTCAAGGACATATTCGGCCTGAAAGTGGAACACGAGGGCAAGCTGGAGCAGGTGCGCCAGGCACTGCTCGACGCCATCGCCGCCCATTAAGGAGTTGCGCCCGGCGCTTGCGGGGCGTGACTCTAATGAACTCGCGCCTTTTCAGCGCCCTGTTTAGCGGTTAGACATTCGCCATGGCCTTACTGCGTTCCATCGCCACCGTCGGCTCGCTGACCATGGTCAGCCGTCTGTTCGGGTTCGCCCGCGATATCCTGATCGCCGCGACGCTGGGCGCCGGCGGGCTGGCCGATGTGTTTTTCGTGGCCTTCAAATTTCCCAACCTGTTCCGCCGGCTGTTTGCCGAGGGGGCGTTTAATATGGCCTTCGTGCCTATTTTTGCGGGGATTCTGGAAGACCGGGGGGAGGCGGCGGCCAGGAAGTTCGCCGATCAGGCCCTGGCGGTGCTGCTGTGGTCGCTGCTTGTTTTCGTGGTCGTCATGGAGATATCCATGCCGTGGGCGATGGCCGCGTTCGCGCCGGGATTTCGCGAAAATCCGGATAAGTTCGCCCTGGCCATCGAACTGACCCGCATTACTTTCCCTTACCTGCTGTTTATTTCACTGGTTTCGCTGCTGGCCGGGGTGCTGAATTCGCTGGGCCGCTTCGCCGCCGCCGCGGCGACGCCGATCCTGCTTAATATCTGCCTGATCGGGGCGCTGCTGGGGCTGTCGTCATTGACCGCGACGCCGGCCCACGCCCTGGCCTGGGGGGTGTTCGGGGCGGGGATCGTGCAGTTTGTCTGGCTGTATGCGCAGTGCCGCCGCAACCGGATGGCCCTGCGCCTGCCACGGCCCAGACTGACCGATGATGTGCGGCTGTTGCTGGTGCGGGCGTTGCCGGTGGCGCTGGGCGCCGGGATTTATCAGATCAACCTGCTGATCGACACCATAATCGCCTCTTTACTGCCGGAAGGGTCGATTTCATACCTGTTTTTCGCAGATAGAGTAAATCAATTGCCCTTAGGCGTCGTCGGCGTCGCCGTCGGCACGGCGCTGTTGCCCCTGTTGTCGCGCCAGATCAAGGCCGGCGACGCGGCGGCGGCGGCCCGCAGCCAGAACCGGGCGGTCGAATTTACCATGTTGATGACCCTGCCCGCCGCCACCGCCCTGATGATTTTGGCCGGGCCGATCATCGCCGTACTGTTCGAACGCGGTCAATTCACATCCGGACAGACCGCCGCCACCGCCGCCGCGCTGGCCATTTACGCGCTGGGGCTGCCCGCCTATGTGCTGGTCAAGGCCCTGGCGCCGGGCTTTTTCGCCCGCGGCGACACCGCGACGCCGGTCAAGATATCGATCGCCGCCCTGATCGTTAACCTGGCGCTTAACCTGATCCTGATGGGGCCGTTCCTGCACCTGGGAATCGCCGCCGCCACCGTCGTTTCAAGCTGGCTAAACGCCGCGACGATGGCGGCTGTGCTGTGGCGGCGCGGGCACTTCACCATGGACGCCCGCCTGCTGGGCCGGCTGCCGCGAACCATCGCGGCCAGCGCCGGCATGGGCCTGGCGTTATATCTGGCGACCGGCCTGGCGGCCGATATGCTGGCCGGCGGCGAGCTTGAACGGGCCGTCGCGCTGGGCCTGCTGGTGGCCGGCGGGCTCGCCGCTTTCGCGGCGCTGGCCCAGTTAAGCGGCGCGGCGCGGCTGGGCGAATTGAAAGGCATGATCCCTTGACCGGCGGGCCCATAGGCCCCATAAATCCGCCGTTCCCAACAAGTGGATAACACCATGAGCAGAATTTTTTCCGGGGTGCAGCCGACCGGCGACCTTCATCTGGGCAATTACCTGGGCGCCATCCGCAACTGGGTCCGCCTGCAGGATGATTACGACTGCATTTATTGCGTCGTCGACATGCACGCCATCACCGCCTGGCAGGAACCGGACCGGTTGCGCGCCAGCACCCGCGAGGTGGCCTGCGCCCTGCTGGCTTCGGGGATCGACGCCAAGGCCCATATCCTGTTCAACCAGTCACAAGTGACGGCGCACGCCGAACTGGCCTGGATTTTCAACTGCGTGGCCCGCATGGGCTGGCTTAACCGGATGACCCAGTTCAAGGAAAAGGCCGGTAAAAACCGCGAGAACGTATCGGTCGGCCTGTTCGCCTATCCCAACCTGATGGCCGCCGATATCCTGCTTTACAAGGCCACCCATGTGCCGGTCGGCGAAGACCAGAAACAGCACCTGGAACTGACCCGCGACATCGCCCAGAAATTCAACAATGATTTCAAGACCGATTTGTTCCCCATAGTCGAGCCGCTGATTTTCGGCGCCGCCACCCGGGTAATGTCGCTGCGCGACGGCACTAAAAAAATGAGCAAATCCGACCCGTCCGGCCTGTCGCGCATTTCCATGACCGACAGCGCCGAGGCCATCGCCAGGAAAATCCGCAAGGCCAAGACCGACCCCGACCCCCTGCCCGACAGCCCCAAGGGTTTCGAGGGCCGCCCGGAAGCGGCCAACCTGATGGGCATCTACGCCGCCCTGTCCGATAGCGAAATCGCCGCTGTCTGCGGTCAATTCGGCGGTCGGCAGTTTTCCGCCTTCAAGCAGCATCTGGCCGACCTGGCGGTCGCCAAACTGACCCCCATTCAGGATGAAATGCGCCGCCTGATGGCCGATCCCGGCTATGTGGAAGGGGTGCTGGCCGACGGGGCGAGGCGGGCCCGGGCCCTGGCCGAACCGGTGCTGGCCGAAGTCAAGGATACGGTCGGCTTCCTGAAACCGTGAACGGGCCTTGATATTTTTCGCCCGAGGCCCCATTTATTGGGCCAGAGTTTTTTTCAGATACGCCACAAGAACGTAAAGGCCATACCATGTTCATCCAGACCGAAGGCACGCCCAACCCGTCGACCCTTAAATTCATCCCCGGATGCGATGTCATGGGCCGGGCCGGCACCGCCAATTTTACGACGGCGGAAATGGCGGCCCGTTCGCCGCTGGCCGTGCGGCTGTTTGAAACCGATGGCGTCGAGGGCGTTTTTCTGGGTGGCGATTTCATCACCGTGACCAAGGCGGACGACCGGCAATGGGAAACCATGAAGCCGATGATTTTGGGCGCGATCATGGAACACTTCACCGACGGCAAGGCGGTGATTGAGGGCGCTCAGGACGATGACGACGACGCCAACGACGGCAGCATCGAGGCCCAGATCAAGGAACTGCTGGATACCCGGGTCCGCCCGGCGGTGGCCCAGGACGGCGGCGATATCATTTTTCAATCCTTCGAAAGCGGCATCGTCTACCTGCGCATGCAGGGGGCCTGCTCCGGCTGCCCGTCTTCGTCGATGACGCTGAAAAGCGGTGTCGAAAACATGCTCAAGCACTATATTCCCGAGGTCCTGGAAGTCCGCGAAGCATAAAAACCTTACAACAACCTGAAGAACCGCCCGCCCGGTGGATAAATCGGCTTTTTTTTGCGATTATTTTCACCCTGAATAAAAGGGCCGTTGATTCTTAAGGGCTTTTTTTTGCCCTGTTGCATCCCTGCATCATCGACATACCCGCCCTGCATCGCCGGGGGCAATTAACCATGGCAACCGGCCCCGGCCTTTACTATTATTCGCACCGTAGCCGGCCATAGCTCTCCCGAGACTACCAAAACACGTGGGGCACTATAATTTGTGGTGTTATTGGTTTTTTTACCTTTATTTAGTATTAAATGGGTTTTTAAAACGGGTGGGACACGGTCGGACAAGTGGCGGATGGACAAAATCCGGGACGATTTTCGCTACATAATCCGGCCTATTGATTACAAATGAATTTTGAACGCATCGCCTTAGCCTTGATGGCGGCCTTTGCCGCGATCCTGGTGATAACCGCATCCTTTAATCCGCCGGCGGGCGAGCCGCCGTCGCGCGCCAGTTCGCCGCGCCTGGCGCTGCGAGACGCCGAACCGCTCGCCCTGCCCGAGCAGGGCCGCTTCCTGAAGGCCGCAATCGATTCCGAACTGCCGGAATTCGCCACCGCCTCGGGGGCCATCGGCGGCACCGCCCGCGCCCTTTCCGCCGCTTTCGGCGCCATCGGCTACCATTTCGAAAAAGTCATCGCCGGCGAACGGACGGTACCGCGGCTGTTTCTGGCGTCGCTGCCCAAGGATCTGGCCATGGTCCCGGAAAACAAGAAACGCAAGGCGCTGTTTTTCGGCTCGGTGCTGCCGCTGGTGCTGCAGGTTAACGAAGAAATCCTGGCCGACCGCAAACGCTTGTGGAAACTGCGCTTCCGGGTCCGGCTTGGCAATAAGCCGGATGCCGCGGATCGCTTGTGGCTGGATGTCATGACCGAACGCTATCGCGTCAAGCGGCGCGATACGGTGGCCGATATCGACGCCCTGATAAGCCGCGTGGACATTATCCCGCCATCGCTGGCGCTGGCCCAGGCGGCGGAAGAAAGCGGCTGGGGCACATCGCGCTACGTGCGCGAAGGCAACGCCATTTTCGGCCAATGGACTTTCAGCCAAAGCGGCGGCCTGATCCCTAAAAATCGCGATGCCGACAAGAAACACCGGGTCAGGGCCTTCGCCAGCCTGACCGATTCGGTGCGCGCCTATGCGCTGAACCTGAATACCCATCGCGCCTATCGGGGTTTCCGCAAGACCCGCGCCGTCATTCGCCGGCAGGGTGCGCCGCTGGACGGGCGCGTGCTGGCCGGGCGGCTGACCGCCTATTCCGAGCGCGGCCCGGTTTATGTCGAATCCTTGCGCGGCCTGATTGACACCAACAACCTGCAACGGCTGGACGACGCCCGGCTGGACGGCGGCAAGGGCGGGCCGACCATATAATCCGGTAATCCGGCCTATTTATCGACGAAAAACTGCCGTCCGAACCAGCGCCAGCGGCCTTCGCCCGCCGGCATGGTGCAGTTCATGCGGGTCCGCCCCGGCGGCATGGGCCTGTTCATGCGCACTTCAATGCGCACGTCGCCGCCATCCTCGCCGCCCAGCCGGGTAATCGAAACCTTGCCTTCGCTGGAAACGAAGCACGACAGGTTTTGCGCATTTTTCGACAGCCCCGAAACGCCGCCCCTTAGCGTGAAGCCGATTGCCGGCGGATTTTCATCGCCGGGTCCCAGCCGGGGATCGGCGGGGGTTATATCGACCGCCGGCAGGGCCAGGGCGTTGACGATCAGGCGGAAGCGGTCAAGCCCGCCGTATTTTTCGTTAAGCGCGAACCGGGGCAGGTAATACATGTTGGAATACTTCCCGGCGACCCCGGAATGCTGCCCGAAACCGGCCACGAAGCCGTCGGCCCGGGCCATCGCCATGACCTTCAACCCGGCCTCGCCATAGGGGTAGGCGATCAGTTCGGGGGCGGCGCCGATCTCGGCTATAAACCGGCCTTTCGCCTTTTCCAGGTCGCGGCGGTTCGCCGCCGCCGTCGCCGCCGCCATATGCAGGTGGCTGGCCGTCTGCGAGCCGATGGTGACGCCTTCCGCCTTGAGCCTGGCAATCTGCCGCCAGCTCATGTAGCGGCGGGTGCTGTCATCGACCGGGTCGGTGGCGACGAACAGGGTCAGGGGGAAACCGGCGGCCTTGAGCCGGGGCCAGGCCTCGGTATAGGCCGACAGGTAGGCGTCATCGACGGTTATGCCGATGGCCCGGTCGGGCAGGGGGGTGCCGTTTTTCAGGGCGTTGACGATATCGGGCAGCGCCATGACCCGGTAGCCGCCCCGTTTAAGTTCCGCCAGATGGGCCTCGAACCGGGCGATTGAGATGGATGTCGAGGGATAGTCGCTTTCGCCGAAACGGTGATACATCAGGATCACCGCGGAATTCGCCGCCAGCGCCGACGGAACGGCCAGCAGCGGCAAGACAAGAATCCCGAGCAGCGCCAGTAATACACTGCTGTGGCGATCTCTATGGGTCATTCTTCCTGCAATTTGGTATAACCGCGTCATGGGCCGGCCTGTTCGGTCATCATGGAACGCGGCGCGTCGGCGTCGTGCAGGACCGCATATTGTCTGGATTCGAACATCTGGTAGTGCCACCATTCGTTCATGTAGCAATCCCAGCCCGCCGCCGTCATCAGGCCAAGCAGACGGTAGCGGTTTTGCTGGGCGCCCGGTGAAATATCGGTGTTGGCGTGGTGGGAAAGCGGGGTGAAGGCGTCAAACCCGGTACCCATGTCCAGCGCCATCCCGGTATCCCGATCCATCAGGGTCAGGTCAACGGCGACGCCACGGGAATGCGGCGAACCCCGGTTGGGGTCGGCCAGAAATTCGGGATCAGGGGTATGCTTCCACAGCTTCCACTGCGCCTCGGACGGTCGGAACGCATCGAAAATCTGAAATCGCCAGCCCTGACGGGCCGCCAGATCGATGGCCCGGACCAGCAGGGTGGCGGCATCGCGGTGCAAATAGGCACCGGCCCGGCGGTAAACCGGGGCGCCGGTAAAGTTGTCGGGGCCCGCATAGGCCAGTTGCAGGTCGATATCGTGGCTGTCGCGGGCCAGTTCGACGAGACTCGATGAGGTCATAGTTTTTTCTGTGTTGCCTTGCCGGGTACAGTATAACCCGTAAAACCCGGTTGCACTAACAAATGGGTTCTTTGGTGCAAGCAATCATTTTGAAGGCGAACATGCGAATACTGGCTTTGGATACGGCGACGGCGGGATGTTCGGTGGCGCTTTGGCGGGACGGCGGCATCGCCGCCCAAAGTTCAAAAGCCATGGCGCGGGGTCAGGCGGAGGCCCTGCTGCCGATGGTCGGGCAGGTGCTGGCGGCGGCGCAAACCACCGCCGCCGGGCTCGACCTGATCGCCGTGACCAGGGGGCCGGGCGCCTTCACCGGGCTGCGCATCGGCCTGGCCACGGCGCGCGCCATGGCGCTGGCGGCGGGCTTGCCGTGCCTGGGCGTCGATACCACCGAGGTCATCGCCCGCAATGTCGAAAGCGACCGGATCGTCGGTGAGTTGCTGGTGGCCCTTGATACCAAGCGGAGCGATTTTTACGTTCAGAAGTTCGACCCCCGCCATCAACCGTTGGGCCCCCCGCAGGCGGCAACGCCCGAGGAACTGCCGCAAGTGGCCGGCACCCAGTCCGAGGCGGCCCCCCTGACGGTCGTCGGCGACGCCACGGCAACCGCCATGAAAATATTGACCGCCGCCGGCATCGCGGCGCGGGCCGCCGCGGCGCCGGGCCTGCCGGATGCGGCCCGCCTGGCCGAAATCGCCGCCGGGCGCTGGCAACCGGGCCAGGCCGTGGACCCGCCCCTGCCGCTTTACCTGCGCCCGCCCGACGCCAAGCTGCCCCGCCATGGTGGCCGGTTGCGACCGTGACCGGCCTGATCGCCGCCGGTCCCGGCCATGCCGCCGTTATTTCTACCCTGCACGGGGCCTGTTTCGGGCGGGAAGCGGGAACGTCCTGGAACGCCGGGTCCGTCGCCGCCCTTCTCGCCATGCCCGGCGCCTTCGCCTTTATCGCCGGGCGCGACGATAACCCGGTCGGGTTCGTGCTGGCTCGGCTGGCCGCCGACGAGGCCGAGATTATCACCATCGGCGTCATTCCCAAGGCCCGGCGTCAGGGCGTCGCGACGGCGCTTCTTGAACGGACAATCGACCGGGCGGCGGACGGCGGGGCGCGGATTTTTCTTGAGGTCGCCGCCGATAATCCGGCGGCCATTGATTTTTACCGGACGCACGGCTTCAAAACATGCGGGGCGCGGCCCGGTTATTACCGGCGGCGGCACGGCCCCGTGGACGGCCATATAATGGTTTTTGAAATAATCGAAAAGTAACGGCCTCAGTTTTTTTTAATCAGCAGCCGAAACACGCCGCGTTCGGCGCCGCCCCCGTTCACGGCTTCCAGCAACAGCACCGAATGGCCCATGTCGGCAACCGATCTGGGCACGTTTTCCAGCGGTTCAGCGCCCTTCAGGCGAACTTCGGCCAGTTCGCCGGGAGCCATTTCTTCGATCATCAGCTTGGTGCGCACGAACGTCATAGGGCACGTTTCCGGCGTAATGTCCAAATGATGGGTGATATTCACGCCTTCATCGGCGCTTGTACTTAGGTTGTTTTTATTCATGTTATTACCTTGATAGATCGCTACATGGTAATTATATAGTATCGAAACCTTCAAACGCCGGGAATATTTTAAAATGACTGAAAATCCGAATACCATGGAGCTTCTGGAGCTGACCACGGAAATTGTTTCCGCCCACGTCGGCAACAACGCCGTCGCCATCGCCGATTTGCCCAACGTCATCCTGGAAGTTTACAAGACCCTGGCGACGATCGGAAGCGACCAGTCGGCGGCGGAACGTCCGCGCCCGGCGGTGCCTATCAAGAAATCGATATTCCCTGACTATATTGTCTGCCTGGAAGACGGCAAGGAATTGAAAATGCTGAAGCGCCACCTCAAGACGGCCTATAACATGACGCCGGAAGAATATCGCGAGCGTTGGGAACTGGCCGCCGACTATCCCATGGTGGCCCCCAATTACGCCAAGCACCGTTCCGCCCTGGCCAAGAAAATTGGCCTGGGCAGGAAGCCGGGCAAGATCAGAAAGAAATAGCCGGCAATGGATAAGCCGTCGCGCATTGAGCAACTGTGCGTGGACAGAGGCATGAAAATGACCGGTCAACGCAGGGTCGTCGCCCGGGTGCTTTCGGATTCCGGCGACCATCCCGATGTCGAGGAAGTGTATGTGCGGGCTTCCCGCCTGGACCCCAAAATCAGCATTGCCACCGTCTACCGCACGGTTCGCCTGTTTGAAGAGGCCGATATTCTGGACAAGCACGATTTCGGCGATGGCCGGTCGCGCTACGAAGAAATGCCCGAAGACCATCACGATCATTTGATTAACATTCAAAACGGCAAGGTTATCGAATTCCAGAACGCCGAAATAGAGGCGCTGCAAAATCGTATCGCCCGCAGCCACGGGCTGAAACTGGTCGGCCACCGCCTGGAACTTTACGGTGTCGCCCTTGATTCGGAAAACGATAAGAAGTAGACCCTGGCGCTACCATTTTCGGGAAATACACGATAGACTTACGCATGTAAGGCATAAAGGGTTCGACCGAACGCATGAACACAAGCTACAGGGTGATGACGCGCCTCGCGGCGTTTCTGGCCATTCCGGCGTAATGTCCCCGCGCCGGAAGCTTCATATCAAAACCTACGGCTGCCAGATGAACGTCTATGATTCGACGCGCATGGCCGATGTGCTGGCGCCGCTGGGTTATGATCCGACGGATCGCGTCGAGGCCGCCGATATGGTTATCCTCAACACCTGCCATATCCGCGAGAAGGCGGCGGAAAAAATCTATTCGGAACTGGGCCGCATCAATCTTGTCAAGCGCCGCCGGGAGGCCGCCGGCGAGGGCATGATTATCGCCGTCGCCGGCTGTGTCGCCCAGGCCGAGGGCGAGGAAATCCTGCGCCGGGCACCCTATGTCGATATGGTGTTCGGGCCGCAAGCCTATCATAACCTGCCGCTGCTGGTGGCCCGCCTGTCGCGGTCCGGCGGCGCCGTGCTGGACACCGATTTCCCGCCGGAAGCCAAATTCGACCACCTGCCGGAGCCCGGCGCCGTCGATGGCGCATCATCGTTTCTGACCGTGCAGGAAGGCTGCGACAAGTTTTGCGCCTTTTGCGTCGTGCCCTATACCCGCGGCATGGAATATTCCCGGCCGGTCGCCGACGTGCTGGCCGAGGCCCGGCATCTGGCCGGTCTCGGCGCCCGTGAAATCACCCTGCTGGGCCAGAACGTCAACGGCTACCACGGCGCGACACCGGATGGAAAAGACCCCGCCCAGTGGGGACTGGGCCGGCTGATCGGCGCCGTCGCGGCGATCGCCGGCATCGAACGCATTCGCTACACCACATCTTATCCCGCCGACATGGACGACGAACTGATCGCCGCCCACCGCGACACGCCGCAGTTGATGCCGTTCCTGCACCTGCCGGTGCAGTCGGGGTCCGATACCGTGTTGCGGGCCATGAACCGGGCGCACACGTCGGACGATTACCTGGCCCTGACCGACCGGCTGCGCCGGGCCCGTCCGGATATTGCCCTGTCGTCGGATTTCATCGTCGGCTTCCCCGGCGAAACCGACGCCGATTTCGAGCAAACCCTGGCCCTGGTCGAGCGGATCGGCTTCGTCCAGGCTTATTCCTTCAAATACAGCCCCCGGCCGGGAACCCCGGCGGCGGCGCTGGACGGCCAGATCGACGCGGCGCTCAAGGATAGCCGCCTGGCCCGGCTACAGGAACTTTTGAGCAAACAACAGGCCGCCTTCAATAAAAGCTGTATCG
>VAPL010351296.1_pt1 | contig 22447 bp, 15 predicted proteins | sample 3395061 | NCBI WGS metagenome assembly VAPL01 (sample SAMN08290444, study PRJNA428436) | hydrothermal vent metagenome | isolation source: Deep-sea hydrothermal vent chimney 2 | place: Pacific Ocean: Juan De Fuca Ridge | depth 2182 m m | reverse complement strand
TCCCAAAACCGGCATGGTCGATTTTTTATATAAAGCTGTTGGTGAAGGCACGCGACAACTTGCGATGCGCAAGCAAGGTGAAATACTCGATATGCTAGGCCCGATTGGCCAGCCGTTCCAGTTGCATAAAGGAAATAAACGCCCACTACTGATTGGCGGTGGTGTGGGTATGCCACCAATGATTTTTATTGCCGATGAAATAAAAAAACAGCGCAGCCATTATCAACCCTTTGTTATTCTAGGTTCAGAAGCACCCTTCCCTTTTGCAGCTCAACCCTCGCAGTTTATTCTTCCCGGCATACCAACCGAAGTAACGGCCACCATGCCATTGCTTGAAGAATGGAATATCCCCTGTCGGCTCGCCAGTTTACAGGGCTACCCCGGTGTACACGAAGGTTATGTTACCGACCTTGCACGTTTATGGTTGAATGCGCTGGATGAAGATGAACGCAGTCAGGTTGAAATATTTTCCTGTGGCCCCCACCCGATGCTAAAAGCAGTTGCCGATCTTGCTACCGAATTTAACCTGCCCTGTCAGGTATCGCTAGAAGAATACATGGCCTGTGCTGTGGGTGGTTGTGCCGGTTGCGTGGTGGAAGTTAAAACCGAACAAGGCTCAGCAATGAAGCGGGTTTGTGTTGACGGACCGGTGTTTGATGCTGCCCAGATTTTCTAAGCAGATTTTTTTAATATATAAACCTCTCACCAGCAGAAGTGCAAGGGGTCTTTTACTTAAGAATTAAACGCTACTTTTAATGCACCATAAAGCCCAACATTTTCCTGAAGTATGAGTTTAATTCTGATTTTTTTCATATTCGATGACATTAGACCTTTATTTATAAAAGCGTTAATAAAACGTGGCTCCTGTAATTTTTCTTTTATCTTAACGCCAATGCCACCGGCAATATACACTTCCTCTACAGGATAAAAATACAAGGCGGCATTAGCTGCAGCGGCACCGTATATATCTACAAAACAGTCTAGTGTTTTCTGGCACAATGCATCACTCGCTGAAAGTGCATATTGAGTTATCACCTGTGAAGGGTCCGTTTTTTTCATTGCCTCAATAACAGCGGTCGACTCCATAGATGGCTTCTGCTCACGAAAAAAATTATAAATCGTGAGCAAACCTCTACCTGACAAAATCATTTCCAGGCTGACATGCGACTGTTCTTTTTGTAGCCAGTGAAGTAATTGGCTTTGTTGTTTATTTTCCGGTGCAAATCCACTGTGACCAGCTTCTTTTGAAAAAGCCTTATAATGATCGTTCATCCAGATCCGATGTGCAACACCCAGCCCGGTACCTGCTCCAATAACAGCAGCATCCGGTTTATTCTCTTTTATATCCATATCTCCTTGCTGGAGAATTAATATGTCAGAATCATTTAGTTCTTCAATACCATAGACAACAGCAATAAAATCATTGATAAATTTTACGTTGGGTATTTTAAATTGAGCACCTAACTCCTTTTCATTCACAACCCAGGGAAGATTGGTTATAGCCGCTACACCATTCTGAACAGGGCCTGCCACAGAAAAACTGGCAGCATGGATATCATCTGGTAGACTGTATTCATGAACAAACTGTTTTAGTACTTGAGTAAGATTGGTAAAATCCGCGCTGCGATACTTTTTTTCGGCAATAATATGCCTGTCATTTTTATTTCCTTCTGCAAAAATGATTCGTGTGTTTGTACCACCAATATCGCCGGCCAGAACGTTCATGCTTATCCTTGCAGGTACTTACAGATTTTCACGCGCACGTCGTCGCTTATAGTGGTTAATGAGTCCATTGGTTGAGCTATCATGTGAGTGCACCTGTTCAGCATCATTCAACTCACTTAAAATACTTGTTGCCAGTTGCTTGCCCAACTCAACACCCCACTGATCAAAAGAGTTTATATTCCATATTACCCCCTGAACAAAAATTTTATGTTCATACAATGCAATGATAGAGCCCAGTGTTTTTGGATCGAGCGTATCAAATAATAAAGAACTGGTGGGTCGATTACCGGGGAATACTTTATACGGCAGGCGTTGTTTAATTTGATCATCATCAAGCCCCTCAGACTTTAACTCGGCATACGCTTCCTGCTCTGTTTTGCCTCGCATTAAAGCTTCAGTTTGTGCAAAGACATTCGACATTAATGCACGATGGTGCCTTGCAATACAGCGGAAATTATAAACCGGTGCCAGAATATCGGCCGGTACCAGTTTGGTACCCTGATGTAATAACTGGAAAAACGCATGTTGCCCGGCAATGCCAATCTCACCAAAAATAACCGGGCCAGTGGTATAGTCTACCTCCTGCCCCTGTCGGTCAACATATTTGCCGTTACTTTCCATGTCTGCTTGCTGCAAATAAGCAGGAAACCGATGTAAGTGCTGGTCATAAGGCAAGATAGCCATCGATTGTGCATCAAAAAAATTATTATACCAGATGCCCAGTAAAGCCATTATTACCGGAATGTTTTTTTCCAGTGGGGTATGCCTGAAATGTTGGTCCGTCTCATACGCGCCTTCAAGCAGCTCATCAAATTGTTCAGAACCAATTGCAATTACAATGGAAAGACCGATAGCCGACCAGAGTGAGTAACGACCACCTACCCAGTCCCACATTTTAAATATATTTTCATCCGCGACACCAAACTCTCTTGCTAGTTTTACATTCGAAGTCACTGCAGTGAAGTGACGATCAATGTGCTTATCATTACCTAATTTATTGATATACCACTGTCGGGCCGTTTCAGCGTTGACCATGGTATCCTGTGTGGTAAATGTTTTTGATGCAATAATAAAAAGGGTTGTTTCAGGGTTCAGATTTTCCAGCGTGTCATTAATATGATTCTCATCAATATTGGAAACAAAGTGGATATTGAGATCATGCAAGCTATGTGACCATAACGCTTCCGTTACCATCATTGGCCCAAGATGTGACCCACCGATACCGATATTAACCACATCAGTAATGGCCTGATTGGTTACACCACGCCATTGTCGGGTTCTGATTTTTTCTGCCAGTTTCTTTACCCGCTGCCGTTCTGCCTTGATTTCGGGAAGGATATCTTCTCCATTAACAATAATTGGCTTATTTCCCTGCTCCCGTAACGCCGTATGCAGCACTGCACGATGCTCGGTATTATTAATCGGCTCGCCTTTGAACAGCTTTTCTATCCAGGCAGGTAAATCAACATCATTCGCTAATTGCAACAGGTGTTTGACGGTCTTGTCATTTATGCGGTTTTTGGAGAAGTCATACAGAATATCGTTTAGTTCAAGCGAATAACGATCGAACCTGTCCGGTTCATTTTCGAACAGAGCACGCATGTGAACGTCTTTGATTTCATGGTAATGCTTTGCAAGTGCTAGCCATGAGATTGACCTGGTAAGCCTGGACATTCTGCAACCATCCTGTTGTCGTCTGGTGTTCTATAAATTATATATCGATTTATATTACTTTAATCTAGCTGATTAGCAGAGATTTACAATGCCGGTTATAAACTTCAGCAACAAGCTATGGTTATTACAGCCAATATAATAAGCTTATTGTACTTACCCTTTCCCGAAATAAAGCTTAAAATAACTGGCTCAGCTTATGCATAACGTTATACTAAGGAACGAGCAGGACACCCTGATAAAATGAAAATAAACCCAATAAAAACAAAGCCTTTTGTTGACCAAAAACCGGGAACCTCTGGGCTACGTAAGAAAGTAACAAGCTTTCAACAACCTCATTACCTGGAAAACTTTGTTCAATCCATTTTCAATGTTGCGGATAATTTAAAAGGCGGGCTACTCATTCTTGGTGGTGATGGCCGTTATTACAATAGCCATGCGATTCAGGTTATTCTTAAAATTGCAGCGGCTAATGGTGTTAAACACGTTATGGTCGGAGAAAATGGTCTGCTGTCAACGCCAGCGGTTTCACATTTAATCCGCAAGTATCAGGCAGCCGGTGGGATTGTTCTTTCTGCCAGCCATAATCCCGGTGGCCTGGATGGTGATTTTGGTATCAAATTTAATATAGCCAATGGTGGCCCGGCACCAACCACTTTTACCGATGCCATTTATGAAAAGAGCAAAAATATTACAGAATACTTCGTTGCCGATGCTGAAGATATTAATTTGAACCAGCAAGGCCGCTATTATACGGGTGATATGCAAATTACAGTTATCAATTCTGTTACCGACTATGCGGATCTAATGGAGCAACTATTTGATTTCCCGAAAATAAAATCACTGTTTACTTCCGGGCTGTTCAGCATGTGCTTTGATGCCATGCATGCTGTAACTGGCCCCTATGCGAAAGAGATATTCAGCAAACGTCTTGCTGCCAATGTGGGGGCAGTAATAAATGGAACACCACTGGAAGATTTTGGAGGTGGCCACCCTGACCCAAACCTGGCACATGCAACGGAACTGGTTGCAAAATTAAATGCCGGAGCGAATACCGCCGCACCTGATTTTGGCGCTGCCTCTGATGGCGACGGTGATCGAAATATGATTATTGGCCAGAATTTTTTCGTTAATCCCAGTGACAGTCTCGCAGTAATGGCAGCCAATGCCCACCTTTTACCCGGCTACAAGCAGGGAATACGCGGTGTTGCCCGCTCATTACCGACCAGTAGAGCGGTAGATAAAGTCGCCGAATCAATGGGTATTGATTGCTACGAAACACCAACGGGCTGGAAATATTTTGGTAACCTGCTTGATGATAACCGCATTACATTATGCGGTGAAGAAAGTTTTGGTTCCGGTTCAGATCATATTCGTGAAAAAGACGGTATCTGGGCGGTTTTATTCTGGCTAAATCTTATTGCCATAAAACAACAGTCAGTTGAAGAAATATTGCATGACCACTGGCTACGCTATGGCCGACATTACTATACACGGCATGACTATGAAGCACTCGACAGCACACAAGCAGATGAGTTAATACAAAACCTCAGAACACAAACAATATCACTCAATGGAAATAATTATAATGGCTATAAGGTCGTTCTTTGTGACGATTTTAGCTATGTTGATCCCATTGATGGCAGCATTGCCAGAAATCAGGGTATCCGTATTCTGTTTGAAGACGATTCCCGCATTGTTTTCAGATTATCGGGAACGGGCACAGAAGGTGCAACATTACGCGTTTACATAGAACGCTATATAACTGACCATTCACAATTTGATTTGGCAACCCAAACAGCATTGGCACCCTTAATCGATATTGCAAACAGTGTTTCTGAAGTAAAAAAACGTTTTAACCGTGACAAACCCGATGTTATTACCTGATGCCATAATATAATTTACATCTGCCTCAGACATTCAATTTCCAGATGTCAGCATTATATTCCTGCATGGTTCTATCTGTCGAAAAGTAACCACTGCAAGCAGTATTGGTAATACTCATTTTTACCCAGCTAGTGCGATCAAGATAAGCTCGAGATACCAGAACCTGTGCATTAACATAACTTCGAAAATCTGCAAGCGTTAACCAGGGGTCATGCGGGTTCATAAGTGAGGCAATAATCCTGTCAAAAATACCATACTCAAATGAGTTAAAATGTCCACACGATAGCAGGTGCATTACACGCTTTAAATCCTCATCATCATTAACAATCTGCTCAGGATTATAATTTCCCCGTAATTTGTCAACTTCATCGGCTTTTAACCCAAACAGAAAAAAGTTTTCTTCTCCTGCCGCATCGAGTATTTCAATATTGGCACCATCATAGGTACCGATTGTGATAGCGCCATTCATCATAAACTTCATATTACCTGTGCCTGATGCTTCCTTGCCTGCCGTTGAAATTTGTTCAGACAAATCTGTACCAGGACAAATAATTTCCATTTTAGAAACACTGTAATTAGGTATAAAAGCCAACTTTAACTTATCACCAACTTGCGGATCATTATCGATCACATCGGCAACATTGTTAATCAACTTGATAGTTTGTTTGGCAATTTGATACCCCGGCGCAGCCTTGCCACCAATAAGCACGCAGCGATTTGTCCAGTTTTCTACATCACCCCGCTTGATACGATCATATAAATGAATAACGTGCAGCACATTTAACATTTGCCGTTTGTATTCATGAATTCGTTTAACCTGCACATCAAACAAGGCATTGGTATCAAAGTCAATATTACATTTATCCTTAACCAGTTCAGCTATGCGTTGTTTATTTTCCTTTTTAATTGAAAACCAGCGTTCTGCAAATGCAGTGTCATTCACATGTTTTTTTAATTGACTGATTTCTCCCAAATCCCGTACCCACTCGTCGCCTATTTTTTCTGTTATCAGTGCACTCATTGCCGGATTTGCATGTGCCATCCAGCGGCGTGGTGTAACACCATTGGTTTTATTATTAAATTTTTCAGGCCATAATTCATAAAAATCCCTGAATAATCCATCGGCCAGTAATCTGGAATGTAAAGCGGCAACACCATTGACTGAGAAACTGCCGACAATAGCAAGATAAGCCATACGTACATATTTAATTTCACCTTCCTCAATAATAGACATCCTGATCTGTTTTTCAGTATCGCCCGGCCATTTTCTGGAAACCAGTTTAAGAAAACGTGCATTAATTTCATAAATAATCTGTAACAACCGGGGTAACAATTTTTCAAATAATGCTACCGACCATTTTTCCAGTGCTTCAGGCAATAAAGTATGATTTGTATAAGCCATGGTTTGAGTTGTGATTTTCCAGGCCTCATCCCATGACATATGTTTTTCATCAATAAGCAGTCGCATTATTTCAGCTACTGCAATTGTTGGGTGTGTGTCATTCATCTGGAAAACATTTTGTTCGGCAAACTGGCTGAAATCATTATTTTCATTCAAACTCCACATTCTAAAAACATCCTGCAGGCTTGCTGATGCCAGAAAGTACTGTTGTTTTAAACGTAGCTCCTTTCCGTTTTCACTGCTGTCATTCGGATAAAGTACCATTGTAATATGTTCAGCATCATTTTTTGATTCAACGGCTTCCGAATAACTACCGGCATTAAAGTCATCAAGGTTAAATACATTCGTTGCATCGGCACTCCATAAACGTAAGGTGTTTACCGTATTATTTTTATATCCTGATACCGGAATATCATATGGAATAGCCAGAACATCTGCTGTGTCCAGCCATACATGTCGTTTCCGGCCATCACTATCAAGATTCATTTCAACATGCCCGCCAAACTTGATAACCTGTGTATATTCCGGGTGCTTAAGTTCCCAGGGATTCCCCCCCTGTAGCCAGTGATCCGGTTCTTCCATCTGGTAGCCATTTTCTATGTCCTGTCGAAACATACCGTATTCATAGCGAATACCATAACCAATAACCGGGAGTTTTAAATTTGCACAACTATCCATAAAACAGGCAGCTAGCCGCCCTAAACCACCATTGCCCAAACCGGCATCTTGCTCTTCTGCAATAATTTCTTCCAGTCGCAAAGCAAACTTGTTCATTGCGGCCTGGGTGTTTTCAGTTAAACCAAGATTAAGAATATGATTCCCCAGTGAACGGCCAATCAAGAACTCCATTGACATATAATAAGCTTTCCTTACACCTTTTTTTTCATATTGTACCCAGGTGTTGCGCCAGTCCATCATAATTCGATCACGTACTGTTAATGATAGAGCCTCATACAGGTAAAAAGGCATACAGCCAAAAAATCGCCCAAGGTGACGAGTTAAATAGCGTTCAAAGTCACTGGCCAGAGATTGGCTGTCTCGCGGCAATCTTTGTATTTCAGATATTTTCACATTACATAATGTTTTATCTTTTGACATAGTCTTACCTCTGATACAACGTTATTAAACGTGATAACTTTTCGTTTATTTCCGGCCTGAGCTGCTGCCATTCAAACCGCCACTGCCAGTTATTAGTGACCGTTCCTGGTATATTCATCCGTGCGGACGAATCAAGCATTAGCACATCCTGCATTGGTAAAACACACAAAAACGAAACCGATGACATTGCCAGACGAATCATTAACCAGCTTGCCTGCTCAGGCGATTCAATTTTTGAATTAATATATTCTTCGAAGTAAGCTTTATTATAGTTGTTCTCGTTGTTAACCCAACCCAGAGTGGTGTCATTGTCATGTGTTCCGGTATACACAACATCATTCGTTTTATGGTTGTGCGGTAAATGCGGATTAGTGTTATTTGCATCAAATGCAAATTGCAAAACTTTCATACCGGGTAAATTAAAATCGTTTCTAAGCTCGGTTACCTGTTCAGTAATCACACCAAGATCTTCTGCAACCAGCGGTAAAGAATGAAATGTTTCAAACAGTTCATTCAATAATGCCCGTCCCGGTACTTCAACCCAGCTTCCATTGATGGCGGTTTCATCCGCTTGCGGAATATGCCAGCAGGCCTGTAAGCCCCGAAAATGGTCAACACGCAGTAGATCAAAAAGTTTTAGTTGTGTGTCAAAGCGTTCTTTCCACCAACTGAAATCTGTCGCTTGTAGTTGCTGCCAGTCGTACAGGGGATTACCCCAACGCTGCCCCTTGTCGGTGAAGGCATCCGGTGGCACACCAGCAACAAACTCCATTTCGCCATTACTATCAATTAGGAAATTTTCACGCCGTGCCCAGACATCGGCACTGTCCCGTGCAACGAAAATAGGCATGTCACCGAATAATTCCACACCATGTTGTTTTGCATAATCACGGATCTCGTACCATTGAGTAAAAAAAATAAACTGTTCAAAAATAATCTGCTTAATCGCTGGCTCCAGATCCTGTCGTGCTGCGTTCAAAACATCATTATCCCGCTGCCTGACCGGAACAGGCCAGTCATACCATGGCTTATTGTTGTAACGTTTTTTAAAGGCCATAAATAAGGCATAATCAGGCAGCCATGCAGTATGTTCCTCAGAGAATTTATGAATACTTTTTTCCCAGAATAGATCATTTAGCTGGTAAAAGTAATCTGCTGAAAATTCCAGACAGCTAGAACGATAATCTTCATCGGTTGGCTTTAATTTAATTTTGTCCCTGTCTAGCCAACCTTTATCTACAAGCCAGTCCAGACTGATAAGTGAAGGATTACCTGCATGTGCAGACAGGCATTGATAAGGTGAGTTGTCGTCATGCGTTGGTCCTAGCGGTAACATTTGCCATACCTTGAATCTGCAGGCATGCAAAAACTCGATAAACCGATAGGCCTCATGCCCAATATCGCCATTCCCCAAAGTGCCCGGCAGCGAAGTAGGATGCAATAACACACCAGCAGCTCGTGGCCGGTTAATCTGAGAGCAATTTATATTGGTCACCATTGTTTACGGTTGTTGGCCAGGCAACATTGTCCCTCCCATAACAGGATCACCCGAACCAAACGAAAATGCATTGGCCAGATATTCCGGTGGCTCGACCTTGAGTAGTTGATACAAATTACTTAAATGTAAACGAAACTGTTCATCAAATGCCGCGACGGACTCAGCAGAATTGTATTCACCAAACCACCAGAACCAGTCAGAACTTTCGCAGGTTGCCAATTGTATTTTGGCAAGCTCATATTGCTCTGCGGATAACTGTCCTTCATTAACAGTCCGGTCATATACTTTTTTTGCATCAACCAGCATGTCCCATGCACGGTTTTTGTCTTTGTCACCCATCCAGGTTGAAAAGCTGCCAAACACCCAGCTACCTGCAACAATTTCACTGAGCTGTTTTTCTACTTTATGTGAAGCAAGGTATTCACTGTAGGTTGTTAACTTAATCCGTTCATGCTGAGATAGTTTTTCGTATAAGGCACTCAGAAAGTAATAACCGTTCTGTGGATAATATTCCCAGGCATTTTCACCATCGAGTATGATCGATACGATAGCAGCAGGGTTATCACTGCATTTTTCAGCAATAGTTTCCAGATGATGGACAAGATTTGCCACTGCATCATCGGCATGCCAGTCTGAATACTTAAAACCAATTAAGTCAGACAAACCATCATCCCTGAAAAAACAGGCTGCGCTAGTATCACGATATTGATAGACTTGATAAATACAGTTATCAGAAATAATGCCGGACTTTTGTAATGAATTTCGCAATACCGTTTCACCACTGGCCAGCCACTTAAAGCCCATTTCAGAAACAAGCTGAATGGTTTCGGCGCTGATGCTCCCTTCTGATGGCCAACAGCCCTGCGGCTCCATAGAAAAATAATGCCTGAAAACGTCAATACCCTTTTGTATATGCCAGCGGCTTCTTTCCCAACCACCCGGATATTCATCGGCAAGCGGAAGTTGTGCATCGGGCATGGCCTGTTGAGTCGATTTAATATCAATGAGTAATGGAATGATGGGGTGCGCATAAGGCGTCATTGATAGTTCTATCCGGCCGGTCTCTGCAAGTTTTTTGTAGCGCCCGATTACACCGCTTATCAGTTCATGAATAATCTCAACCATCAGATGGCGATCTCGTACACTGAAGCCCTGCCCCTTGTTCATTAATGCGATAATACGCTGATCAGTCGTGCGCACCGTTTCGGCCATCCATGCAAGGTGATACCAGACCAGAATATCTGCAAAGAACTGCTGAGAATAATACGTTAGCCTTTCCGGATTCTGTAACGCAACTTCGGCCATTTCAGTCAGTATTTTAAAAATGGCAAAACGATCAATCAGGCGTTCTTTATTTGCCCGCAAACAGGCTTTAATAATATGCACACGTTTTTCCTGATCCAGAGACAGTACCGGATCAGCCAGTGCAGACAAAAGTGAATCTCTAAGAGCCTTGCCATGATACAAATACCCTTCCAACTGCTGCGCATAGTCATCAATTTGTTCTAGCAATACAGGAGCAAAATTAATAACGGCTTTTGCTTGATCATTGTTTTCAAGGTGAGCAACCATATCCACATAGTCTTTAATCGTATGCAGGTAGGTCCAGGGTAAATGATACTCACCATTTCGCAGGTCACGGTATTCCGGCTGATGCATATGCCAGAAGATAACCAGATTCAGTGATGAAATATTGCTGTTATTATCTGACATGATGAATAGCCTGACCAAGCATATCGGGTGTTACTAATACCACACCATTTGGCGAAATATGAAAACGTTTTTTGTCCTCCTCTTCATCTTTTCCTATTATTGTTCCATCTGGTATATCACAACCCTTATCAATAACTGCATGGTAGATTTTACAGTTCTTGCCAATGGTCACATCCGGTAATATCACCGAAGCTTCTACCTTGGAATAATCATCAACCGTCACATTGGAAAAGAGCAGTGAATGGCGAACCTTGGCACCGGAAATAATACAACCGCCGGATACCATTGAGTCAATAGCCATACCACGCCTTTTGTCATCATCAAAAATAAATTTAGCCGGTGGTAATTGCTCCTGACTTGTCCAGATTGGCCACTCATCATCATATAAATTAAGTTCCGGCGTTACCCCAATTAATTCCAGATTAGCTTCCCAGAATGCATCCACCGTGCCAACATCCCGCCAGTAAGACTGTATACCACTATTGGCATTAATAAACGGATAAGCAAAAGCACGGTATTTTTTTATAACATAAGGAATAATATCCTTGCCAAAATCATGGCTGGAATTGGGAGTATCCGCATCACGAATCAACAATTCAAATAGCAGTTCTGTGTTAAAGATATAGATACCCATTGAACACAACGATTCATCAGGCTTACCCGGCACAATTTCAGGTTGTTGCGGTTTTTCAGCAAAACTGTGAATACGTAAATCTTTATCGACCCCCATCACACCAAAAGCAGAGGCCTCCTGCCGATGCACCTCAATACAGCCAATAGTAACATCTGCCTTGTTTTCAACATGTTTTGCAAGCATGGCACCATAATCCATTTTGTAGATATGGTCGCCAGCAAGAATTAGTACATAGTCGGGTGAATGTGAACGGATAATATCCAGATTCTGGTAAATTGAATCTGCCGTACCGGCATACCATGAGGCTTCTATACGCTGTTGCGCCGGTAACAGTTCAACGAACTCACCAAAGTCTCCGCGCAAATGTCCCCACCCCCTTTGTATGTGCAAAATAAGAGAATGTGCCTTGTACTGGGTTATTACACCAATTCGGCGTATGCCTGAATTGATACAATTTGAAAGAGGGAAATCAATAATACGAAATTTGCCACCAAACGGTACTGCGGGTTTTGCTCGCCACTTGGTTAAATGTTTCAAGCGTTCGCCACGGCCACCCGCCATAATTAACGCAAGGGTATTGCGAGTCAGGTTACTGACAAAACGTGGTGATTTTTGTTTTTTCATCCGTGTGTGCTTTTGCCTTTATTGATTTACAGCTAACAATATAAAGACCTGAATTTAATGAACTAAGTTCATTATTAATATTATATTCAACAACCTTATACATTATTACTTATACAAAAGAATACGGCATAAATAAAAAATACTAAACTGTGTGTAGAACACCTCTAACTCTAAACAAATAGAGCGACATCAGCAGTATTATTTGTGTAAAATATAAGTATATTAAGGATAGTCTGTTTATGCCACGATACAATAGTTCAGCAGCAGATAAAGCGAATTTAATACATGCTACGTTACGGGCTGATCTCAACAGGATTGCTCTGGCGAACCATCACGATCCCTTCAAGGTTTTAGGTCGACAAACTGTAGGGCTGGACACCTGTATCCTGTTTTACTCACCCGACACACATCAATTAAGCATCACCGAGAAAAATATCCCAACCATACGTCTGGCTAATAGTGATTTTTTTGTCTGCCTTGAACGCATGGATGAAATAGAGGAGCACTATTTACTTACACGAACCAATAGTGACAATAAGCGAAGCTCCTTTCATGACCCCTATAGCTTCAAACCACAACTTGATGATTATGATCTGGGGTTATTTTCCACAGGCAAACATTTACATATTTACCGCATTCTGGGTTCGCATGTTAAAACTATCGATGGCATTACCGGTGTTCTGTTTGCCACCTGGGCACCCAGTGCCTCACGGGTAAGTGTGATAGGCGACTTTAATAACTGGGACGGGCGCCGCCACCCAATGCGTTCGCGAGGCAAAAGTGGTGTGTGGGAACTTTTTATCCCGGGAGTAAAAAGTGGCACATTGTATAAATTTGAAATCCGAAATGATCATTCTGGAGAAATCCACACCAAATCAGATCCTTATGCTCAGCAACTTGAACTGCGCCCACGAACCGGCTCCATAGTACGAGACCCTTCCCTGTTCAACTGGCAGGACAGTGGCTGGATAAAAAGCAGGGAACAAAACGACTGGCTGCATGAACCACTTTCTATTTATGAATGCCATCTTGGCTCATGGCAACGTGATGATAAGGGCAAGTTTCTTGGTTATCAAGAACTGGCCCATCGTCTGGTTGATTATATAAAAGAAACCGGCTTTACCCATATCGAACTACTGCCGGTTACAGAACACCCACTTGATGCCTCATGGGGTTATCAAACAACAGGCTACTTTGCTGCCACCAGCCGCTTTGGCAGTGCAGATGATTTTCGTTATTTTGTAGATTACTGCCATCAACATGGTATTGGCGTTTTGCTTGACTGGGTGCCCGCACATTTTCCAAAGGATGCACATGGTCTGGCAAAATTTGATGGCAGCGCACTGTATGAACATGAGGATCCACGCCGTGGCGAACATCGTGACTGGGGTACCTTAATTTATAACTATGGCCGCAATGAAGTTAAAAACTTTCTAATATCAAGTGCGGTGTTCTGGCTGGAGGAATATCACCTAGATGGCTTACGCGTTGATGCCGTTGCTTCAATGCTCTACCTCGATTATTCCCGCGAGGAAGGTGACTGGCTACCTAACCGTCATGGTGGCAATGAAAACATTGAAGCCATCGAATTTCTACGTGAATTAAACACCGTAACGCATGCCCACTTTCCCGGTACATTGATGATGGCAGAAGAATCTACGGCATGGCCACAAGTTACGCGGCCAACAAATGTCGGCGGTCTTGGTTTTAGTATGAAATGGAATATGGGATGGATGCATGACAGCTTAACGTATTTTTCAAAGGATCCTGTTCATCGCCATTATCATCACGATCAGCTAACATTTGGCCTGTTGTATCTGTTTAGCGAAAACTTTATCTTGCCGTTCTCACACGATGAGGTAGTGCACGGTAAAAGTTCCATGTTGTATAAAATGCCCGGTGATGAATGGCAACAATTTGCAAACTTACGACTGCTATACACCTATATGTTTACCTACCCGGGGAAAAAGCTCCTGTTTATGGGTTGTGAGTTTGGCCAGGGCGAGGAATGGAATCATGATAAAATGCTGGACTGGTATGTTCTGCAATACCCGCTTCATGCAGGAATAAAAAAACTTGTTACTGATCTGAATAATCTATACAAACAACAAGTCGCGCTATATAAATATGATTTTGACGATATTGGATTTGAATGGATAGACTGCCATGATACCGACCAATCTGTTTTATCCTACTTGAGAAAAACCGAACAGCAAGCAATTATTGTTATCCTGAATTTTACACCTGTAGTACGCGAAGGCTACCGCATCGGTGTACCTGAACTGGCAGGGTATGACATTATTTTTAATTCTGACTCGAACTATTATGCTGGCAGTAACGCAGGTAGTCATTCCATTATCCATGCTGAAAATATTAAATGGATGAACCAACCCGCATCACTAAAATTAACCCTTCCACCACTGGCTGCGCTGGTACTCAAAAAAACACCATGAGTAAAATTCTTTATATCAGCAGTGAAGCATTCCCGCTTATTAAAACAGGGGGTTTAGCCGATGTTGCCGGTAGTTTGCCTGTCGCCTTATTAAAACAGTCGCAGGATGTTCGATTATTATTGCCAGCTTATCCTGAAGTCATTAAACAAATTAAAAGCAACAAAGTTCTGACAAAAACGTGCTACCACAATCAGTCGGTTAAAATTATTGAAACCCGTTTACCCGGCAGCCATGTCATTGTCTGGCTGGTGGACTGCCCTGCGGCATTTAACCGTCCGGGCGGCCCTTATACCGATCACCACGGTCGTGAATGGGACGACAATGCACTACGCTTTGCTATTCTTTGTTATGCCGCTGTTGATATTGCTTTAAACAAACTATCACTTTGCTGGAAACCCGATGTAGTACATTGTAATGACTGGCAATCCGGCCTTGTACCAGCGTTGTTAAGTCTTCATGCAAAAAGGCCTGCCACTGTCTTTACAATTCACAACCTTGCCTACCAGGGGATTTTTAATAAACAAACATTCTCTGATTTAAATCTTCCTGATAAACTCTGGCATATCAATGGTCTTGAATTTTATGGTCAATTATCCTTTATAAAAGGCGGACTGGCTTATGCCGATAAAATAACGACCGTAAGCCCAAACTATGCCAAAGAAATTCTACAACCGGAATACAGTTATGGCCTTGAAGGCCTTTTAAAACACAGGGTAAACGATCTCTCGGGGATTCTTAATGGCATCGATGGAAAACGCTGGAATCCGGGGACAGATAATTATCTCAAACAAAAATATAACCGCCGTTCATTAAATAAAAAACCATTGAATAAAACAGCTTTGCAGCAGGAATTATCACTGCCAATTAATACCAGTATTCCTTTAATTGGAATGGTCAGCCGTTTAGTTGAGCAAAAAGGCCTGGAACTTATTTTAAGCAGCCTGCCAGCAATACTGTCACAGCCCATTCAACTTGTTATCCTCGGCACAGGTGAATCACATTATGAACTGCAGTTATCTAAATGGGCCAGTCAATATCCGGAAAAATTAAACGTTGTGATTGGTTATGATGAAGCGCTCGCACACCGAATTGAAGCGGCCAGCGACATGTATTTAATGCCTTCCATCTTTGAACCCTGTGGCCTTAACCAGTTATACAGCTTACGTTACGGAACCTTACCCATCGTTACACCCGTTGGTGGACTGGCCGATACCGTTATCGATACCACTGAAAAAAACATTGCTTACGGTACAGCCAATGGTTTTGTGCTTAAAGAAAAAAATTCAGCTGCACTGTTAGCAACCATTAAACGGGCTCTCGCTATGTATCAACAACCAGGCAAATGGCATCAACTACAACACAATGCCATGAGCGGTGATTTTTCATGGCAAACCAGTGCCACACAATATATTCGCTTGTATCAACAAGCCATCAAGGCCGCCTCATAAGTAACAATCTGCTCTGTTAATTCTTTATATGTATAACGTATTACAAAAGACAACATAATTTAACAGAGAAACAGTGACTAACTGTGCAACTGTTTCGCTGCAGCGAAACAATCATCACGCCAGATACAGTTTAGTTGATCGCATTCACCCTCGGTTGCCGATGCAAAACAATTAAAGTTTCCTTCAGAAAGCTGGATCTCCTGAATTAACTTAAATTTACTTATGCGAGATGTTTTAATACCAAAGTCTTTTGCCCTGTCGCGTACTTCTTGTATATTCATCGCAAGTCTCCTTTTACGTATAAAAATAAAGCTGATTTAAAAAAATGGCAACACACAACACATTATAAAATATATAATGTGCAATATAACTGTTAGCCAATTGTATATCGTCAACGGGGTATACACACCCCGCTGACGACCAAAGGGGAGAACTTCGCTTCTCCCCTTTAGAAACCCCAACGGTTTTGTGCCCGCCGCAAGCGGACGGGAAATTTAGATTAAACTAATAGGTAGAAGTGAGTAACACACCAGAATCTCATCTACCAAGAGCATAGCGCACAAATTCAGTTAGTCCATAAATTACTTCAAATAGCCAATGAAACCGCTGCTTCATCAACGTACCAGAAGATATCGCCCAGGCAGTTTACAGGTAATGGTTCATTATTTTTAATCTGTGCGATAACCGCCGCTTTTTCATTTCCGCCCACCAGCACAACCCGGTTTAATGCACTTTTTAAAGTTGTCACGCTCAGCGACACCCGCTCACTCGGTGGTTTAGGTGAATGGTAAACTGGAATAACCGAGCGTGTATCACCCAAAGCAGCATTATCAGGAAATAAACTTGCCGTATGTCCGTCCTCACCAAGCCCAAGAAATGCAAGATCAAAACAATCAAACTCTGCAACAACATCACGATACGCTGTAGCCGCCGCTTCGGCACCCTTTTCAGCCTGCATACGGTAAATATGCGTATCTGATATTTTTGACCATAAATACTTTTCCAGCATCACGTCATTTCGTTCCGCATGCCCCTTCGGGAAACAACGCTCATCACCCAAATACCAATGCACTTTTTCCCATGGTAATTTTTTATCTGCAAGACAGGTTAAACAATACTTTGGTGTGCTGCCGCCAGGCAAAGCGACATGGCAAATGTTATTTTTCTGAATACTGGCTTCAATTGTGTGCGCAATAAAGTCGGCCGCTGCTTTTGCAGCCTGATCAAACTCTTTATATACAAACCATTTATGCACTTTAATTAACTCGGCTTATGCCAACCACCCACGCAGTCAGTAAACAGCGCATCCATTCCGGGAATATCCCATGTTCCTGAATGATAGCGCTCCACTGACAAACGATCTTTCCATGCGTTTAAAATGGGGTCAATGATAGACCAGGATTCTTCAACTTCATCTGCCCGCGAAAACAAGGTTGCATCCCCCGTCAACACATCATGAATTAAAACTTCATAGGCATCAGAAACATCCTTGCCACCTTCCGAGTAAGGCGCACGCATCACCATCCGCTGAGTATCCGTGGTTAACCCAGGCATTTTTGCATTCATCCGTAGAAAAATACCCTCGTCTGGATGCAAACGAAAAACCAGTGAATTGGCAATGGGGGGCGTCGCATGCGTATCGAATAAATTAAACGGCAGTTTACGAAAACGAATAACTATTTCAGAAACGCGTTTTGGTAATCGTTTCCCTGTCCAGAGAATAAAGGGGACACCTTGCCAGCGCCAGTTGTCAATATAAAACCGTACACCGGTAAATGTTTCTGTTACTGAATCAGGAGATACCCCTTCCTCAGCCACATAGGCGTTAAGTCTGTCGTCACCACCTTTATCTGCACCATATTGTGCAGCAACGGTTTGCTGTTTAATGTGTTTCGGTTCTAAATGACGAACAGCACGCAGCACCTTGATTTTTTCATCACGCACTGCATTTGCTGTAAATTCAACGGGGGGCTCCATGGCAACCAACGTCATCACTTGCATTAAATGGCTTTGGATCATGTCACGTAAAGCACCTGACTTTTCATAATAATTTGCACGGTATTCGATGCCAATCGCTTCAGCCGCAGAGATCTGAATATGATCAATAAAGTTTCTATTCCATAATGGCTCAAGGATACTATTGGCAAAGCGATAAACTAACAGGTTCTGTACACTTTCTTTGCCCAGGTAGTGGTCGATACGGTATATCTGGGATTCATTTAATAATGCCTGTAAATCTTGATTTAACTGGCGAGCACTGTCTAAATCCATACCGAAGGGTTTTTCAATAACCACTCGTCGAAAACCTTTACTTTCATTATCCAGTCCCTGTTTGTGCAAACCGGCAGCAATCGTGGTGTACCAATCAGGTGGTACGGCGCAATAAAACATAGCATTGGTATGCCCACCTAATAAATCAAGTGAAGCCGCCAGATCCGTGTAGGTTTGATCATCCTGTAGATCACCACTAACCATTTTTAGTCTGGAAGAGAATGCTTCCCATTGTTGATCATTCATTTCAATATCAGCTGAATAATCTAGCAAGCCCTGGCGTAATGAGGCCAGCCAGACTTCGCTGGTTCGGCCTTTGAGTACACCAATAATTTTACTTTCAGGATGCAATAAACCACAGCGCAGCATTTTCACCAATGCAGGTATCAGTTTGCGTTTAGTCAGATCACCACCCGCACCAAAAATAACAATATTGGTTGGTTCAGTGGGCTCGCCCAGACATTGGTTTATCGCAGCTTCTTCCATCAAATTCTCGTTAATAACTATTTAACCGGACGAATACTATGCCCACCAAAGCCGGCTCTCATTGCATTCAGGACTTTGCCAGCAAATGAATCGTCTTGCCGGCTACGAAAGCGCATTTGCAGCGCCAACGTTAATACCGGCGTTGGCACCGCAAGGTTAATCGAATCTTGTACTGTCCAACGACCCTCACCTGAATCATCAACGTAGTCACTTAATGACGATAAACTTTTATCACTCGAAAAAGCATCAGCCATTAAATCGAGTAGCCAGGACCGCACCACACTACCATGTTGCCAGATTTCTGAAATCTGCTGTAAATCCAGGCTCATCTCATCCTTGGCTTCGAGAAGTTCAAAACCTTCCGCAAAGGCCTGCATCATTCCATATTCAATTCCATTATGAACCATTTTCACATAATGCCCTGCACCGGCCGGCCCCACGTGCCCCCAACCCTTATCTTTAGCCGGCGCCAATGATTCCAGTATTGGACGAATGATGGCGACAGCTTCTTTACTGCCACCCACCATAATGCTGTATCCATTTTCCAGTCCCCAGACACCACCGGATGTGCCCGAATCGACAAAATGAATACCAGACTGTTGAAGATTAGCTGCCCGTTGCTTACTTAAGTTAAAATTCGAATTGCCACCATCTATTAGCACAGCACCCTTTGTCATGCCCGCATTCAACAAATCGTCGATACTTTGGTCCACAACCTGATGGGGAACCATTAGCCAGATAACACGGGGCGGCGCGAGCGCTTTAATTAATTCAGCAAGATTACCGACGGGCATAACATTATCCAGTTCCGTTGATAATTCTACCGCAACAGTTGGCGACCTGTTGAATGCAACAACCTCATGGCCATCACCAACCAGTCGACGAACCATATTTCCACCCATCTTTCCCAAGCCGATCATTGCGAGTTTCATATTTCACCTACTCCTTTATTATTTTCAGCCTTATGGCCAAACAGTACCGCACCGGGCTTCATCACTCATTGAATATAGTACTTATAAGCCGTTATGTCTGTATTTAACACCGTCGTAAATATTATGGCACAAATTTTCCTATGCCGTAATAACACAACGAAGTGGAAAATATCGGCTATTGTATTTGCAACTGAATTCACAATACTTTCTATCCTTCAATAATAACAAACCATATACAGCTACCCGTATATGGAAACCCGTCACAAACTATTTATTTTAAATTTGTAATGCCAACCACTTCATAGTTTTATTATTACTGACACTATAATCTTCTCAGCTCAAAATATCTGGACTAGCACTTAACTTAAAGGAATAATATCAATGACACACGCATTGCGATCTCTTCATATCAAACTTATCACTACTTTACTTATTACCCTGTTCAGCTTTTCTTATACACAAGCAGGCGAATTATCACCCGAGCTACAGGTAAAGTTAGATGTTTATAAAACCAAACTAGCCGAATGGGCAAAAGATCCCATTATTATTAAAGCTGTTATGCAGGCAAACAACCATAAAATAAAAATGGATAACAAGACATGGAAAAAACTTTCTGCATCCGATGCTAAAGTAAAACCTTTTTTAACCAGCTCTGCCGGTAAAAAATTATTTGCATGGGAACAGGATAAAACACTCGGTAAATTATTTTTACGTGATAAAACAGGTAACCTGGTCGCTGGCAGTAAAAAGCCCGCTATTTTCAATATTGCAAAGCGCCCGGCCTTTGCTAAAGCCATTCGCGGAAAAATATGGAATTCAAAAAAACCAAAAGCTGATCCAACAACAAAATTAAGCAGTATTCAGCTTTCAATACCGGTTATTAGTAATGGTAAAGAAATTGGTGTTTTGCATACCAGCATTATCGCCAATTAACCAACACTGGTTTTCCCGGAATAAAAAAGCATTCAGATATTTTTAAATCGGTTTCATAATAGCCAGTATCAACTATTATGATTTGAGCAATAAAGAAAGGGGCTAATCGCCCCTTTCTTTACATTTGAGTTCACTGTATTAACTGGTTTCTTCTATCGTAACCCCGTCCAGTGCAGCAGAGATAGAATTAACATCACCTTGCGAATCACCCAGTTTAATCATTAACCTGAGCTCATTTGCAGAGTCAGCATGATTAATTGCATCTTCATAGGTAATTTCACCTTCTTTATATAGGGCATATAAAGCCTGATCAAACGTTAGCATACCGTTTTGTCTGGAGCGTGACATCAGGCCTTTCATTTCATGGATTTCACCTTTGCGAATAATATCAGCCATCAAAGGTGTATTAATTAAAATCTCGGCACACAATACCCGGCCAGAACCATCCGGTCTGGGAATAAGCTGTTGCGCAACAACGGCTTTCATATTTAAAGATAGATCTAACAGTAGTTGATTACGTCTGTCTTCGGGAAAGAAGTTAATAATACGATCCATTGCCTGATTTGCATTATTTGCATGCAAAGTAGCTAAACAAAGGTGACCTGTTTCTGCAAAAGCAATCGCATGGTCCATTGTTTCTCTTGTTCGTATTTCGCCAATAAGAATAACATCGGGCGCCTGGCGTAATGTATTTTTTAATGCGGTTTGAAAACTTTCTGTATCGAGCCCCACTTCACGCTGGGTAATAATGCAGCCTTCATGATGATGTATGTATTCGATTGGATCTTCAATACTGATAATATGACCGGTACTGTTTTTATTTCTAAAACCGATCATCGAAGCCAAGGATGTTGATTTACCCGCGCCGGTTGCGCCAACAAATAAAACCAGACCCCGTTTAGTCATGGCCAGGTCACGCAATATTTCCGGTAAGCCTAATTCTTCAATTGTCGGGATGGTTGTTTCAATTTTACGCAACACCATACCCGCGTGGTTGCGTTGTACAAATGCACTGACACGAAAACGGCCAATACCCGATGCCGATATTGCAAAATTACATTCACTGGTACGCTCAAATTCTTCACGCTGTGCAGGCGTCATAATACTTAAAACAATTTCACGCGATTGCGATGGCGTTAAGGTACCCTGTGTAACAGGTGCTAACTTACCATTCACTTTCAAACTCGGCGCCACACCGGCCGTAATAAACAAATCCGATGCGTTTTTATGTACCATCAATTTTAGTAACGATTCAAAATCCATCAAATAACCCTAAAAGTATTTTCTCAAAAGTTGTACTGTCCTATCACGGATAGCGAGAAGCTTGAGTGCAAGGCAAAAAATTTTGAGAATGCGCAGCTTACATCAGTAAGTAAGCATTTCGAAATATTTTTTAACGCCGCAATCGAGCTTCTCGCTATTCGTGATTATTCGAAGTCGGCTTTGTTCATAGCTCGCATACGGGCTTCTTGCTTACTAACAATACCCCGCGCAACCAGATCCTGCAAAGTTTGATCCAGAGTAACCATACCAACCTGATTACCGGTTTGAATGGCAGAATACATTTGTGCCACTTTATCTTCACGAATAAGGTTCCGTATTGCCGGTGTACCAATCATTATTTCATGTGCAGCCACCCGGCCACCACCAATTTTTTTCATCAACGTTTGGG
>VAPL010010765.1_pt1 | contig 22449 bp, 26 predicted proteins | sample 3395061 | NCBI WGS metagenome assembly VAPL01 (sample SAMN08290444, study PRJNA428436) | hydrothermal vent metagenome | isolation source: Deep-sea hydrothermal vent chimney 2 | place: Pacific Ocean: Juan De Fuca Ridge | depth 2182 m m | reverse complement strand
TACGAACAAGCTCCCGATCAGGCGGCAGAACTCGCACGTTTTTCCGGGGTGGCCGACTGGCCTGTGCTGCTGCTGGTTGATTCGACCGAGGAGGCGACCTGCAATCTGCAGGAATTTCTCTGGACTTTTTTCACCCGCTTTGAGCCGGCCGCCGACATCCATGGTGCGACTGAAAAAACCAGTCGTTTCCATGTCGGCCTTGAACCGCCGGTCATCTTTGATTGCCGTATGAAACCCTGGTATACGGACGTACTCGAAGTTGATGAGTCCACCAGAAAACTGGTGGACTCTAAGTTCGACACCCTTATCCCCAGCCGCTGGCGATAAGTATTCCCTTGCAGGAACTGATGTCTACGGCCTTTTAAAAAAAAATGGAAGAGCGACTGCAAAAAATCCTGGCCCGGGCCGGTATCGGTTCCCGCCGTAAATGTGAAGAATATATCAAACAGGGAAGGGTCACGGTCGACGGCAAGCCGGTGACCGGCATGGGTACTAAAGTCGATGCCGCAAGGGTAGTCATTACCTTTGATGGCAAGCCGATCAGCAGCGAAGAACCAGTCTATCTCCTTCTCAACAAACCGACCGGCTACGTTACGACCCTATCCGACCCACAGGGCAGACCGATCATCACCGATCTGTTGCCGGAGATCACAGCCCGGGTTTTTCCGGTCGGCCGTCTGGATCTGAACAGTGAGGGCGCGTTACTGATCACCAACGATGGCCGGATGACCAATTTTATTCTCCATCCCCGGTACGGGGTGAACAAAACCTATGAAATCACCGTTAACACAGCTCCTGATTCGGAACGGATACATAGACTTGAACGAGGCATCATACTCGACGGCAGCAGAACATTACCTGCCGAAATTCGATTCCTTTCAAGAAAAAAGGGCAATGTACGGTTACAGGTAATTCTTCATGAAGGAAAAAAGCGACAGGTCAGAAAAATGTTCTCCGCCATAGGCCATCCGGTGAAGACCCTGAAAAGAACTGCCTATGGGAGACTGACCCTCGACCGGTTGCAACCGGCTGAATATCGATTTTTGACCGGAAAAGATATAAAAAAAGTATTTTCCGGAAAAATTCCCTTTACAATCAAAAACATACCTGATTAAATCTGATTAGTTGGAAAAATTAGTGTCTTTTGACCTGTTATTGAAGACAGTACGAACCAAACTGTGACCGGATTCAGACTCGTTGCGTGAGGGAGAACAGCATGAATAAATCAGAACTGATTGAAGCCTTGGCCGAAGAGATGCAACTGCCTGTTCGAGAGGCGGCCTCGATCACCAACACTATAATTGAGACCATGACCGATGCTTTGGCCAGTGGTGACTCCATTGAAATCCGGGGCTTCGGCAGCTTTGTGGTTAAAAAATACGGCGCTTATACCGGTCGTAATCCTAAAACCGGGGAAAAAATCAAGGTTGCTCCCAAGAGTCTGCCGTTTTTCAAGGTGGGAAAAGACCTGCGCGAGAGTGTAAATAAAAATTTCAAAAAATAAACCAGCCCGTATTCGGGCGTTGCCTTCCCGGTTGCACCAACACCAGACCTTAAAAAAATCCGGCACCGGCATTCAACCGGTGCCTTTTTGGTGCAAACCCGACCAACCCAAGGGGTAATCTTTCTCTTTCAGCTACGATAGGTCTCAGACCTCTCCTTCACGCAGAATTTCTCCCACCAGATCATAGGTATGGGCCTCTGTTATTCGTACCGGTACAAGAGCACCGGGATCGGCCTGCCCATCGTTAATATAGACACAACCATCGATCTCGGGAGCCTGAAAACGGGTGCGCCCTTCAAGGAGTAAATCCGTTTCCGCACTTACTCCTTCAACCAAGACCTGCTCCACATGACCAACGTATTTCTGCACGTTCCCTGCACTGATTTCAGCCTGCACAGCCATGACCCTCTTGTATCGATCCTCCTTTTCCAGGTCATCAATCTTCTTGTCAAAATTATAGGCCGCACACCCCTCTTCATCTTGATACTGAAAAACACCGACATGATCAAGCTGCCAGCGTTGCAGACATGTAATCAACTGCTCGACATCCTGCTCGGTTTCACCTGGAAAGCCGACCAGCAAGGTTGTGCGCAGGGCACAGTCGGGCAGATAGCTGCGGATCCGGGCAATGAGATCATCAAGATCCTGTCGACCGTAACGCCGGTTCATGCGCTGCAGTACATGATCGCTGACATGTTGAAAGGGAATGTCCAGGTAGGGAACAATACGTGGTTCAGCAGCCATCAGCTCGAGCAGCCTGGTTGAGGTCGTTGTCGGATAGAGATAGAGCAGTCGGAGCCAGGGAATATCCGTCTGTTTCAAAATCTGCTCAAGCAGGTGAACCAGATCGGCGGCAGGATTCAAATCGGTTCCGTAGGCGGTCAGATCCTGAGCAATGAGATTGAGTTCTCGAACCCCGCCGGTTGCAAGCCGTTGTGCCTCAACAACTAGATCAGAAACAGGACGGCTGCGAAGACTGCCGCGGATGGAGGGAATCAGACAATAGGTGCAGCGATTATCACAGCCTTCGGTAAGTTTAAGAAAAGCCTGAAAAAACCGGGTGGACAGGCGACGCGGCGTCGCGCTGTTCATCAGATATTTCGGCGAATCCAGCACAAGAAATGGGCTGTCCTTGTGGAGTCGCTTTTCTATCAGGGCATCTATCTCGGCAATGCCGTTAATACCGGTAAACAGATCGACCTCAGGCAGTTCTTCAAGAAGACTCTTACCATACCGCTGAACCAGACAACCGACAACCACCAGTAGTTTATCCGGATCCTGCTCCTTGTACTCCGACAAGCGCAGGATCTCATCAACTGCCTCCTCGACTGCCGGTTGAATAAATCCACAGGTGTTCACCAGCAGAAGGTCGGCCTCACCTGGCTCTTCAACTACGCTGTAGCCGGCATCACCAAGAAGAGCGAGCATAATCTCGGAATCAACAAGGTTCTTGGCACAGCCAAGACTGACAAGATGCATTCGTTTTTTCTCAGTCACCGGCGGTACCCCTGTGCAACGCTTTCCCTGAAATACACTGAACAAAAAAAGGGGACTACAGCAAACGCTGCAGTCCCCTTTTAACAGGTCTACTCTCCTATCTTACAGTCCCAGAGCCGCTTTGAACGGGTTGGCGTACAGCAGGATAAAGGCAATAACCAGACCATAAATAGCGATAGACTCAACAAGAGCCATACCAAGAATCATGGTGGTGGTAATAGCACCTTTTGCTTCGGGATTGCGGGCAACACCAAGACATGCACCCTCAACACCGGAACCCATACCGATACCGGCCCCAAGTCCTGCAAATCCAATTGCGTGTGCAGCACCGATACAAACTAATGCGAGATGAATCTTGTCCATTTGACTGTTCCTCCAAAAAAATTATATAAAAGTTGGCCTTCTTCTCCGTTGAACGGAAACTGATTACACCAGATTAATGAGCATGCTCCATGGCCTGCGCACAGTAGAGTACCGACAGCAGAACAAAAACAACCGCCTGAATCAACGAGACCAGCACGCCGAGACAGAGGATGGGCAGGGGAGCGAAATAAGCGCCTGCAAGCATAAAGAGAACAGCAAGCAGAATTTCCTTGGCCAGAATGTTACCAAAAAGACGCATGGAAAGTGAGAGCAGACGGGCAAAGTTACTGATAACTTCAAGCACAAACATAAACGGCGCCATTGCCGGTATCGGTCCCATGAAATGTTTGTAATATTTGATTCCATGAAAACGGAACCCAAGAACGTGATGGGTAACCCAAGTCATAAGCGTCATGGCTAAGGTGATATTCAGGTTTGAGGTCGGCGACATGAAACCGGGAATCAGGCCGATCATGTTGCCCAGAACAATATAGAGGAAAAAGGTGGCCATCATAGGAAAGAGCATCTTCGCCCCATCTTCACCGAGATTCTCGGTAAAGAAATCCATCATACCACCGATCATCACTTCCCAGAAATTCTGACCGCTGCCGGGGATAACCTCAAGCTTACCCATGGTCAGCTTGGGCACGATGATCAGAAATGCCATGACCAGCCAGGTATAGGTCATATACGGCTCGCACAACCTTTCCAGCATATTGCTCCCAACCGCAGTATGTGGTACCGGCAATCCCAGTTGATCAAGGATGAGCGAAATAAATAATATCGGATGTTCCATGGCCTACACTCCCTTCACACGTTGTACGGAATATGTTTTACCCTTACTCAAGACGACCACAACGACGCTGAGCATAACTGTCGATAACCCTATTACCAGACCGATCATGTTGATATGTATCTTGGTCGCCAGTGCAAACAGCAACAATCCAAGCACGATCAACCGGGCATAAAACTTCATGACAAAACGAACTTTTTCAGCTCTTTTTATACCGCGAAATGAATTGCCGGCAGCGCTGACCCGGGCAATGAGCTGTTCAATATCCTTTTTCAGAATATAAAAACTGCCGTTGGCAAGAATTCCACCGGCTATAATAGACTGCGCCAGAGTCCAATTATACAGAAACCAACCCCCGGCAACAAAAACCGTAAGGGACAACAGACTGAACACCATTATAGACCGAAGCAACATATTCTCGGGCTCGCTCAGTATTGCTCCGTTTTTTTCCATATTATTCATTTTTTGATATATCCTGGGTTAGTTCCCAGAGATTCTTAAACCCGGCGCCTATCCCGAAAGCCAAAAATATAAATGTCAAGTAAGGGGCGGTACGACCGTCAAAGACTTTATTGTCAAGGTACCAGCCGATCCCGAACCCTATCATAATCGAAAAAACAAAGGACAATCCAACATGGCTGTATACAGCGAGCTGCCTGAACATCTCCCTGCTTTCATCGGACATCTTTCTTTTCTCCTTATTGCAGCCAGCGGTTGCAGAATTGGACAACAAGTAGCATGCGAAATCGGCAAACGCAATGATTTTTTTACTAAACCACTATTTTTTTGAATGACGATTCAGTCAATTCAAGCGTTTTTTCCAAGTGAGTTCGGTCATGTGCAGCGGATATAAATGCCGCCTCAAACTGTGACGGTGCCAGCCAGACGCCACTAGCCTGCATCTGCCTGAAATGACGACCATAGCGTTCCGTATCCGCCTGCATGGCACTTGTAAAATCAGTAACCGGCCCATCGGTAAAGAAACAGGTCATCATGGAACCGATACGGTTCAGGGTCGTCGGCACATCTGCCGCGGCTGCGATGCGGGCAAGTCCTCCGGCAAACCAGTCGCTCTTTTTTTCAAGCTCCGTATAGAAATCCGGTTGGCGCACAACCTTGAGCATAGCAAGACCGGCGGCCATGGCCAGCGGATTGCCCGACAAAGTTCCGGCCTGATACACTGGTCCGTCCGGGGCCACCTGATCCATAATTTCCTGTTTACCTCCATAGGCGCCCACCGGCAGCCCTCCGCCGATGATCTTACCGAGACAGGTCAGATCGGGAAGTATGCCGAAACGCTCCTGGGCACCACCAAGGGCCAGACGAAAGCCGGTAATCACCTCATCAAAAATCAAGACAATACCGAGCTCTGCCGTCAACGCACGCAGGGTCTGCAAAAATTCCATTTCCGGGACAACCACTCCCATGTTCCCGGCCACCGGCTCGACGATCACGCAGGCGATGTCATCCGCCTTGGCCCGCAGGGTTTTCTCCAGCTCTTCGGAATCATTATAGGGAATGGACAGGGTATTTTTTACGATGTCTTCAGGCACTCCTGGGCTGCCTGGAATGCCCAGGGTAATAACCCCGGAACCGGCCTTGACCAAAAACGAATCGGCATGACCGTGATAACAGCCGTCGAACTTCACCACTATATTGCGACCGGTAAAACCCCGGGCCAGGCGAATGGCACTCATGGTCGCCTCGGTACCGGAACTGACAAAACGTACTTTTTCCAGAGACGGTACCGAATCACAGACCAGCTCGGCCAGTTCGACCTCAAGTGGGGTAGGCGCTCCAAAACTGGTTCCAAGTGGTGCGGTCTGAGCAATAGCCTCAAGGACATCGGGATGGGCATGTCCCAGTATCATAGGGCCCCAGGAACCGACAAAATCAATATACGTGTTGCCGTCGGCATCGGTCACCATGCAGCCATTGGCACTGCTGATAAACAGAGGGTCACAGCCAACGGATGTACAGGCACGGACCGGAGAATTCACCCCGCCTGGAATAACTTTTTTTGCCCGGGCGAACAATTCCCGAGATTGTGCTGTCTTCATGTAATCACCATTTAGGCTGAATAAGGGATGAAAATATAATCAATGCACCGGAAGAAAGGGAACAGGCCACATCTTCTTCGCCGAATACAAAGATTTTCTTATATAGCACGAGGACGCTTTATATGTCAAAAAAAGAACGTATCCCCCCTTGACAAGGGGAGACAAATGCTAATTTTTACTTGTCACTGCCCCAACTGCAAGGTAGAATACCTGTTAAATATGAATTTAATCAGGTAACCAATTAGGATCAGTCTTTTTTTAACCATTTAGGAACCGGCAACATTCCTGCCGATAAGGACAACAGAAGGAGAGAGACAGCATGGCTAGTGACAAGGTACTCCACGTAACAGACGGTGAATTCGACGATACGGTTATCGGCAATGATCTTCCCTGCCTAGTGGATTTCTGGGCCCCATGGTGCGGCCCGTGCAAGGCTATCGGCCCGGTTATTGATGAACTTGCCGACGAGTTCGACGGCAAGATTGCCATCACCAAAATGAATGTTGATGATAATCCGGCGACTCCAGGAAAATTCGGCATCAGAGCTATTCCGACCCTGATCCTCTTTAAAAACGGCGAAGTTGTGGACAAGGTGACAGGTGCTGTCGGTAAAACGCAGCTCGTCGAACTGATTAACAAAGCGCTCTGATTGATCCGCCTGGTATATGCAGGTTGATTACCAGCTTATTATAGTCGGCGGCGGTCCGGCGGGCCTGACCGCCGGGCTCTACGCCGCCCGCGGCCGCGTCAAGGCCCTGCTCATAGAAAAGGGTGCGACCGGCGGCCAGGTACTTCTTACGGACTGGGTCGATAACTATCCCGGCTTTACCGAAGGAGTCAGTGGTTTTGAGCTCATGGACAAGATGACCGCCCATGTTGACCGTTTTGAACTGGAAAAAAAGTTTGCCATGGTCAGTGGCCTTGACTTGCAGAAAGAGATCAAAACCATCTCCCTGGAAAACGGTGATCAACTGACCTGCAGCAGTGTTATTCTCTGCACCGGTGCCCGGCCCAGGACTCTTGATGTGCCGGGTGAAAAGGAGTTAACCGGCCAGGGGGTCTCCTACTGCGCGACCTGCGATGGTCCCTTTTACCGGGGCCAGGAAATTGCCGTGGTCGGTGGCGGCAATACCGCTATTCAGGAGGCCCTGCACCTGACGAAGTTTGCCTCCAGAGTAACCGTTATCCACCGGCGGGACGAACTGCGGGCAACGAAGATACTCCAGGAAAAGGCCTTTGCCAACGAGCAGATCGACTTTCTATGGAATGCACAGGTTCAGGCAATCGAAGGTGACGCCGACGGCGTCAATCAGCTGCAGATTGCCCTAACCGACGGTTCCAGGACAACCCTGCCCGTCACCGGTATCTTCATTCTTATAGGGGTTGTCCCAAATAATGAAATCCTGCCCCAGGATCAACTACAAACCGATGCAGCAGGGTTTATCATTACCGATACCGAGATGGAGACATCCATTCCAGGCGTCTATGCCGCCGGCGATATCCGCAGTAAAAACTTTCGCCAGATTATTAACGCCGCCGGTGAAGGAGCAAATGCTGAATTATCAGCAGAGCAGTACCTGGCCGGTTTGAAATAGTTCCTTTTCCCCTCGCTCTCTCAGCCGTAAATACACTATGTATAAATCAAACCTGTTCACACTATTGCAGCGCATGCTCTGCCTGCTTCTTCTCTGTTCCCTGCCCCTTTCCCTTGGCGGCTGCTCAACCTTCAGCGGCATGTTCGACAAACTGACATTCGGCAGCAGTGATGACGAAGTACCTGAACAGGAGCCAGCGGAAAGCCTGATTATCCAAGGCATGGATGCCTATAATGTAGGCGACTATTTTGAAGCCCTTAAAGCCTTTAACCAGATCCTGGATCAGTATCCGTTCAGCCGCCAGGCAATACTTGCCGAACTCAAGGCGGCGGACAGCCATTTCTACCGGGAGGAATATATCGAGGCAAAGGTTCTGTATCAGGAATTTGAGGAACGTCACCCCACCAACGAGGCCATCCCCTATGTGATGTTTCAGGAAGGCATGTGCGATTTCAGACGGACGGATCGTATCGACCGTGACATTTCCGGTGCCCGGGAAGCCATCCAGGATTTTTCCAAACTCCTACGGGCCTTCCCCAACTCACCCTATACCCGTGAAGCGAAGGCTCATATTGCTGCGGCCCGTGAATTTCTGGTCAATCATGAATACTTTGTCGCCGTATTCTATGTTCGTACCGAGAAATACGAACAGGCCCAGCACCGCCTCAAATATCTGCTGAAGATGTACCCGGATGCGGCCATAGCACCAAAGGCCAAGGCCCTTCTTGCACGCCTGGAGGCCGGAGAACCCCCCAAATGGGGTCTACGCAGCTGGCTGCCGGATCTCACCATGCCTGATCTGAAATTCTGGGAATCCGACGACAAAGCCCAGGCCGAACAACAAAAACAGCAATCGGCGAACTAATACAAAACCGTCTTTCGGGTTCCAGGCCCGTCAGCGGCAAAGACTATCAGACCGTCGTCAGCAACTCCTCTTCCGGCAGCAGGTCAAAAGACACCTGCATGGCCCTGACCGGACATCCGGTGACACAGAGTCCACAACCGGTACATTTCTCCACATCAAAACGAACTTCCATGGCAGGGCGCTCAACATAGAGTGCCCCGACCGGGCAGATACCGGTACAGGCCCCGCACTGAAAGCACTTGGTCTCATCCCGGCCCACTTTGGTAGCCAACCGTTCCGCCTGGACGCCAAGACTTTTAAGGTAGGCCAGCGCTTCACGCACATTTTCTTTATTGCCTTTGAGTTCCAGAATCATGATCCCGTCACGCTGCGGACGAATATCGGCCTTGAGGATATTAAATTCCACATCATACTGCTTAACCAGCTGATAGATAATAGGCTGTTCAGAGGTTTCTTTGGGGTAGCGAAGAAAATAAATGCGTGTATACATTGCTCAGGTTCCAGGTTTCAGGTTTCAGATTTAAGCGATTCTTTTCCAAGCCATCTCGTGGTGGCATCCAGTAAGTGCTCAAGTTCCGCCTCGGTATCGAGGATGAACAGTTGATTGCTTTTCAGCTCATCAGGATATTCAAACGTTTCCCGCTGCTTGAGATAAATATCCCAGCGGCCGTCGGATACCGCCAGGGGATCCCGGGCGCGCAGCTCAAGCCGACGCCGGGTTTCAGCTTCAGAACAGTAACAGAGAATAAAACAGACCTTTGCCTTCTCTGTATTTCCACACTCCAGTACCCGGGACCGCTCTGTACGACTGCTGTAAGAACCGTCGAGCACAACGCTTTTCCCCTGCCGCAGCTCACCGGCGGCGGCGTCCAACATGGCCTGATAGGTTTTTTCCGTGTATTCCCGGCTGTAAATACCCCGACCATGTTCATCCGGTCTACGCTCGGTGACGGCAATACCGGCCAGCTCTTTGCGGACCCGGTCGGTGTTGAGATAAAGCACTCCCTGCCGGCGGGCAAAGGCCTCGGCAAGAGTTGATTTCCCTGAGGCAATCAGGCCAAAGAAGACCAGAAGATCCATCGCTCTTTATCCCTTGCGGGCGTAGCTGTGGGCCAGGGTAAAATATTGTGCCGCGGCGGCCAGACTCTTCTCCTTGACCTCGGGATCGACAGCCGGGTCCACGGCCGTAAAGAGGCCTATTTTACCCCGGACATAGGCCCGGTAACAGGTGTAAAAGTTCAGCAGTTCCCGCAGGGAGTCGTCTTCGGACTGTTCACAGAACCTGTCAATAAAAAGAGCCGACAGCTCGTCCAACCCGTGAAAATCCAGATCCATGGCCAGAAAGGCCACATCGCTGGCCACATCACAGTAGCGAAACCGCTGATTAAACTCTATGCAGTCGTAAATATATACCTTATCCGCCAGACAGATATTGGCGGAATACAGATCACCGTGACAGTCCCGGATGCGCCCCTGGTCAATCCTGGCCAGGAAGAGATCTTCCCGGGCTAGCACCGAGCGGGCGTAGGATGAGATTTCATCAAACTGTTCCTGCGACAAGGCGCCGTTGCCGATAAACCCCTGGGTCTGCTCAAAGTTTTCCAGCACATTGACCGAGACCGCCTCTGCGGTGCCGAAACCGTCAATCTCTTCGCTTCGTTCGGCCTGTTTATAAAAGGGCACAAGAACCTCGACCAGGGACTCGACATGGGCCGAAGTCAACTCGCCCCGGTCGATAACCCGGACCATCATTCGATCTTCGGGCATCCGCTCCATCTTGACACCATACTCAATCACTGCGCCTGCACCTTCAAGGACCAGCTTCCCGTCCTCCTCACTGATCTGTACAAGCCCCAGGTAAATCTCCGGACAGAGGCGGCGATTGAGCAGCAGTTCCTGCTCACAGCAATGCTTTCGCTTCTCAAGGGTGGAAAAATCAAGAAAACCAAAATCCACCGGTTTCTTAAACTTGTAAACAAAATCACCGGCCAACAGGACAAAGGAGATATGGGTCTGGACCAGCTGTACGGAATCAACCGGGTGCGGATAGGCCGCAGGTTTAAGCAGGGCCTGAATATACTGGGGGTACTGATCGTCTGCCATACAAACCTCCGGCATTTTTTTTATTATTATTTTTTTATTTCTAAATTATTTTTTAAATCAAAAATTCGTGCCCACTCTACCAGAACTTCCAACAACCGTAAATGGTTTACCTCTCTTTTGCCGCATGGTAGGGTGCAGTCATGAATGAACAGACCTTACGATCACTCCTGCAGGCCGTGCAGGAAGGAGACATGAACATAGATGACATGGTTGAACGCATGCGCCTTCTGCCCATGGAGTCTATCCCGTCAGCCCGGCTGGACCATCATCGCAGTCTGCGTACCGGCATGCCTGAGGCCGTTTTTGGTGAGCACAAAACCGTGGCTCAGCTCATTGAGATTCTCTCGGCCCAGTTGCAGCAGCCGCATGTTGTCCTGGCCACCCGGATCTCAAATGATAAAGCAGAAGATGTGTGCCAGGCCGTTGACGGACTCTCGTACCACCTGGAGGCCCGGATGCTGACCGGCAATGAAGACCAGATCAGTCATCAGCAAAGCAGCCAGGCGGTTCTGCTTGTCACTGCCGGAACTTCAGACCTGCCGGTGGCGGAAGAGGCCCGGATCACCCTGCAATGCCTTGGCCGAAAAGTTGAGCCCATCTACGATGCCGGAGTAGCAGGGATTCACCGGATCCTGGCCCACCAGAAACTCCTGCAGCAGGCCCCGGTTATTGTTGTGATCGCCGGCATGGAAGGCGCCCTGCCCTCGGTGGTAGCGGGCATGACTCCAGCTCCGGTGATCGGGGTCCCGACCAGTATCGGCTATGGCACCGGGGCTGGTGGTTTTTCCGCCCTGCTCGGTATGCTCAACAGCTGTGCCCCCGGCCTTGCAGTGGTCAACATCGACAACGGATTCGGTGCAGCCTGCATGGCTGCAGCCATTACAAGAGAAAAATAATCAGGAAGTAAAAATCAAGAAGGGAGAGCGGGAAAGCCGTCCGAATAAACGGCAATATCGTGACGGGAAGGGTTCAAAGCTGGTAAAAAAGGGGAATAGACCTGTTCCTTTTACATTGCGGTCATTGCAGATTACAACAGCAACACCTCTTGTACTCATGCATATGTATACGTCGACAAGACATTTTCCAGCCTGTTTTTCTGTCGTTGAGTCAACTCTTTGAAGCGAACCCGACATTTTCTGGTTGTTAATCCTTTTAAAAATTCTCCGGCCTGACACTCTGTTTCAAGTATTTTAATATGAATCCTTTCCGCGAGTATCCTGTGCTGCCTGCATAAGATATCAATTTTCCTTCCAACATCCCGACTGCAAACGTCATTGAGGCAGCTACAGGAGAAGCCGGAAGTGCTTATATCATTTATAGTTCCAATGGCTTCATCGTGAATGACGATGCAACCCTCCTTTAATTTATATCGAATATTTCCACGGCGATCGTTCATCTTCGTCCTCATAATGGATAATAGAATAAAAAGGCCATGACCTTAACACACAATCCAAAAACACGACTCATTCCCATAAATAAATCGGTCTTTTTACCATATTGACCGGTTCAAGTCAAACAATACATCGCAAGAACAGGACAATGACAGAAAATGAACACTGCAGGGATTACGACTGCTAAGCAAGTCTTGACATACCTTTCAGAGACCCATTTTCTAAAAAATCCCTGCGGAACCCTAAATCCATGACTACCTGCTGGACGGCCTCCAGGTGAAACATAATCAATGCCGCAAGAGTTGACTTATTCCTCTATGAACCAGCTGTTACACAATTATATAATCGGTTTCCATTACAGATTCAGGAGGACATAAAAAGATCCACTGACATGATCGTGTCAGTGGATCTTTTTATTACCCTTCATGTACAGGAAAAGGTGTATCCTCCGACAAAATCACGGTTTTGTTTTCAGCTCCATCCGGCACGACCTCTCCTCTTTAAAAAAGTTCAACCGGAGTGGGAAGAGCTGGTTGCAGACGGGCGCTGATCGTTGCGTCCCTACCGGCTATTGTGGTGATGTCCTGCTAAACCGAAGTGCCAGGGCCTTTACTGCTCTTGACGGTTCTCATCCTTGCCACTTCCGTGCTAAAAATAAAACCCAATAAAATCAGCAGACAGAACAAACGCAACATGGAGGTGCCCTGCCGAAATGGCATGATACTTTGTCAAAATGGAATCTATTGAACGTCCTGAAAACAAACGCGGAGGTGCTGGCAGGATTTTCGACCCGACCCCGACAGATATGGTTGCGTTGTCGGCCAAAGACTTCCCATGTAATCACTCAACCAATAAACAATACCCGGGTCGGTTTTCCCCCTCCCAGGCCGCCAACTTTTTTTCCCATTGCAGGATATGTCCCGGCGTCGTATAATCGATATGTTTTGCCCTTAAATTCCACACATTCAGTTACAAATCACAATAAACGGATAGATTTTCCATGAACACAAACCTGAAGTTAAAGCTCGGCCTGCTCATCACCCTGATACTTTTTGCCTTCATGATCCTGGTGCCCTCGTTTTATCCCGGAGCACCGGGCTGGTGGAAAAAATATCTGGCGCCGGGAGGCTTAAAACTCGGCCTGGATCTGCAGGGCGGTATGCATCTGGTTCTCCGGGTGGATCTGGACAAAGCCGTGGAAAACTCGCTGGACCTTGCTGCTGCCGACCTCAAGGACGGGCTGGCGGAAAAAAATATTTCAGCCGTGCGCCTGGACTCCGGAGATAAACAGCAGGTCGTCTTTACCCTGCCCAATACCGGGGCAGTGGACACGGTCAACCAGATTATCAAGGAAGATTTTCCAAACCTGGACATTACCGTCGATGCCGAGGCCGGTACCTTTCCCCGAATAACGCTGAAACTCACCAAAGATGAAATCGATTTCATCGAGAAAAATGCGGTCAACCAGTCTTTGGAAATTATCCGGAATCGAATTGACCAATTTGGTGTTGCCGAACCGGTTATCCTGCGCCAGGGTGAGAATGAAATTGTTGTCCAGCTCCCTGGTGTCAAAGACCCGGATCGAGCCATGGGACTTATCGGTCAGACTGCCCAGCTTGAATTCAAACTGGTCTCAGATGATTCCGCCGTTGATCTCAACCAGCTGATAAATGACGCGATCAAGGCCGGTCAGTGGAAGTGGGGCGAGAGCCGAAAACAACTGAATCTGGCTCTACAGTCACGCCTGCCCAAGGGAACGGAAATCTACTTTCAGCGCATTATCGACAAACAGACCAAGAAAGAAAGCCGGGTTCCAATCTTGCTTAACAGCCAGGTTCTCATGACAGGAGAAATGGTTAAAAACGCCCAGGTTCGGATCGGGGGCAGCTTTAACGAGCCTTATGTCAGCCTGGATCTCACCGGTCGAGGCGGCAAGCTGTTCGGCAATTTAACCGAAAAAAATGTCGGCAAGCGGCTGGCTATTGTTCTCGATGATGTAGTACGTTCCGCGCCGGTCATCCGAGAGAAAATTCTCGGCGGCAGTGCTCAGATCTCGGGAAGCTTCACTCATGAAGAGGCAACCGACCTGGCCATCGTCCTCCGGGTAGGTGCCCTGCCCGCACCGGTTGAAATTATCCAGAACCTGACCGTCGGCGCCAGTCTCGGCCATGATTCCATCAACAAAGGCCTGACATCCGGCCTGTTCGGGGCTCTGATGGTGCTGGTCTTCATGGTTATCTATTATCGGCGCTCAGGTGTTATTGCAGACCTAGCCTTGGTACTGAACATCTTTTTTCTCTTTGCCGGGCTGGCCATGCTCGGAGCGACCCTGACCCTGCCCGGCATTGCCGGCATCATCCTCTCCATAGGTATGGCGGTTGATGCCAATGTTCTTATCTTTGAACGGATGCGGGAGGAGTTTGAACTGGGCAAATCGGTTAAATCCGGGGTCGATGCTGGATATAACAAGGCATTCTGGTCTATTGTCGACTCTCAAGTGACCACGCTTATTACCGCCATGGCCCTGTTTCTTTTCGGAACCGGCCCGATCAAGGGCTTTGCCATTACCCTTTCGCTCGGTATCATTTTCAACCTTTTTGCAGTTCTCTTCTGCAGCCGACTGATCTACGACATACTCTACAGCAGAAGAAAATTGAAAGAATTGAAGTTCCTGCGCTTTGTCAAAAAGCCGAATTTCGACTTTATGAAAATCCGTAAATACGCCTTCGCTGTCTCGGCCATTCTGGTGTTGTTCGGCGTATTTTCCTTTGTCGAGATTTTGCGTGGCGATGCCAACCTCGGGGTTGACTTCTCCGGCGGCTCACTGCTACAGTACAAAGCCGACCAGCCTTTTCAGCTGAATAAAGTCCGGTCCGCCTTCAAGAAAAACGGCTATCCAGGCATTGACCTGCAGCAGGTCACCGGCGAAAATCGGCTGATCGTTAAGATTAAAAAATCAGAGGACACTGTCGGGCATCTTGGCGAGAAGGTCACGGCTATCTTGACCAAAGAACAGGCAGACAAAGGGTTTGTCCTGGAAAGCCAGTCTGAAATCGGCTCATCCATTTCCGCTGTCCTTCGAAACAAGGCAATCCAGGCCATTGTCATATCGCTGCTTGGTGTCCTCGCCTACCTGGCCATTCGTTTTGACATCAGCTTCGGTCTGGCGGCGGCGGCAGCGACCTTCCACGATGTTCTTGTCGTGCTCGGTATCTGCTGGCTGCTGAATGTGGAAATCACCCTGCTGCTCGTAACCGCGTTGCTCACCCTGGCCGGTTACTCTCTCAACGACTCGGTCGTTATTTTCGACCGTATCCGGGAAAATAGACAAAAGAATCCGTCCACTGACTTTTTCACAATTATCAACAACAGTATCAATCAGGTGCTCGGCCGCTCCATCGTCACCTCGCTGACCACAGCCCTGGTTCTGGTTGCCCTGTTCTTCTTCGGTGGCTCGGCAATACATGCGTTTTCCTTTGCCCTGCTGACCGGCGTGATCGTGGGAACCTATTCCTCGGTCTTTATCGCCAGCCCGCTCCTGACCCTGAAGGCACGTAAGAGATAATTTGATGAATGAACAGCTGCCGGAAAACTTTCAGCCGCTCCATTCCAGGGATAATTTTTGTTTTTCCTGTCATCCCGGCGTACCGTGCTTTACCGAGTGCTGCCGGGAACTTGATCTGGCGCTCACCCCATATGATGTGCTGCGGTTGAAGAATCGGCTGCAGATGCATTCCGGAACCTTTCTCGAAAAATATGTCTTAATTGCCTGGGAAGAAGGCCAGATTTTTCCGACCTGTTATCTGACCATGGTTGATGATGGTCGGGCCAGCTGTGTGTTTGTCGAACCGACCGGTTGCAGCGTGTATCCGGATCGGCCGGGGGCCTGCCGCTCCTATCCGCTTGGAAGAGGGGCACGGCGCAGACGGGACGGTAGCACTGAAGAACAGTTTGTACTGGTTAAAGAGACACATTGCCGAGGATTTGAAGAGGCAAGACGGCAGACACCGCAGGAATATATCATCGATCAAGAGCTCGAAGCCTACAATCGGGCAAATGATGCAATTATGCCCCTGCTCCAGCATAAACGTATTCAGCAGGGTTTCCGCCCGGACCGGGCCGGACTTGATCAATTCATCCTGGCCCTGTACAATCTTGACATGTTTCGCCAGGAGGTGGCGGATGGCCGGATCAGCATGAACCGCCCGTTGAATGCCATGGAGTTGCAGGCACTGGCCGGAGATGATGAAGAATTACTCCAGCTCGGCGTCCGCTGGTTGCTGCAAAAATTTTTTTCCGAGTAACCAGTATGACTGAACCAGGTAAGCGAGTTTACGAACTCCGAAATTTTGGTCACAGCCACAAGAAGGACACCGCTTCGCTGTTATGAAAATAGCCTGAGAAGACTGCCTTTATGGGCTATTTTCGGATAAACTCATCTTCCTTTTTACCCCATCAGAGCGCTTTTTGTGAAGAACCAACGATTGAGTAAACTCAAAGAAATCTCCAGTCGTTACTGCCTCCGGGAAGGCGGCGCCCATGGTCCGGATCACAGTGAAAGGGTCTACCAGATGGCCCTTCGCCTTGGCCGGGAGATGAACGCGGATCTTGAAATTCTTGCTGCGGCGGCCCTGCTTCACGATATCGGCCGGGGGAAAGAAAGCAGCAGCAAGGGGACGGTCTGTCATGCAACCCATGGCGCGGAAATGGCAGCCGCCATTCTGCAGGAGCTCGCCTATCAGCCCGAGGCTATCCGGAGAATCTGTCATTGCATCCGATCCCATAGATATCGCGGCACCTGCAGCCCGGAAACCCTTGAAGCCAGAATCCTTTTTGATGCCGACAAGCTCGACTCTATCGGTGCCATAGGCATTGGACGCGCCTTTCTCTTTGCCGGCCAGATAGGTGCCTGTCTGCACAACCCCGAGCTGGACCCGCATGCAATAGAGTCCTATTCCGATCAGGATACGGCCTACCGGGAATTTCAGGTGAAAATGTCCAGGGTCCGCAACCAGTTACTGACCCCTGCCGGCAGCAGAATTGCTGAAGACCGCCACAGGTTCATGGAAGTCTTTTTTGATCAACTCAACAGGGAAATTTACGGAGCAGCCTGAAAGCAAAACCGTACCTTCTACCCAATACCGAAAATTAAAAAAATGTTAAAACTGGTAATATTTGACTGTGACGGGGTCATGTTCAATTCAAAAGAGGCAAATCGCGCCTACTACAACCACCTCCTTGAGATCTTTAACTGTCCGCCCATGAATGAAGATGAGGTCGACTTTGTCCACGTCCATAATGTCACTGATTCCGTAGCCCATATCTTTCGTCATCAGCCGCAGATTTCGGCCGAAGCTGTTGACCGGTATCGAACGGAGCTCGACTACGGTCCTTTTCTTAAACACATGAATATGGAACCGGACCTGATCGACTTCCTCGAACTGATAAAACCCCGCTACCATACTGCCATTTCGACCAACCGTACCACAACCATGGACAGTGTTCTGGATATGTTTGACCTGCGATCCCGATTTGAAATGGTCGTCACCGCTCTGACTGCGCCACGACCGAAGCCCGCTCCGGAGGGATTATATATGATACTGGAACATTTCAGACTGCAGCCGGATGAGGCGATCTATATCGGCGACTCCGATGTCGACCGGGAGCATTGCGCTGGTGTCGGCGTGCCGCTTATTGCCTTTAAAAATCCTGCGCTTGTCGCCGATTACCATGTTGAAAATTTTATGAGCATTGCCAAGCTCCCACCTTTTCTTACCCCGGAGGAGAGGCCATGAATCTCCGCGTTCGCCATACGCTGCTGGTCAGCGGAGAAAACCTTGCAGCCTGCACAAAGCGTGCGCTTCATTTTTTTGAGACGACCCAGCTGGTTCATTACGATAACATCAGGATACTCAAGGAGTATTCCTGTTCGGCACGCTCTGAATCTTTCCGGACATTACTTGATGAAGCCCTGCAGGAAAACAGGACTCGGCTGAAAAGCCTGCTTGCGGAACTGCAGGCCGACGGCTACACAACCCTTACCGACCTGCTGGATCTGCCCCAGGGCTACCAGTCAAAAATTCTCCACACAATAGCCCACATTGAAGACGGATTCTTCGGAATAGATGCAGGGTTCTTTGACCTGGACGAATCCTCCTACCGGATATCAGAACGAAGAAGAGTGGAAATCCGCCAACAACCGGACAGTTGCTGGCTTCTGACCATTGCGGCAAGCTCAACGGGCGGAAATGTTTTTGAACCGATTAAAGGAACGGCCGCTCTCTAATCTGAGCCTCTGGACTTATGCGAAAAGGTGTTGAGGAGGGAGGAATACGCCTTGACTACTCTTGCTTAATTAAAATATATATTTCGAGGTTCATTCTCGTTCCACCTCAATTCTTTTCCAAGAACCTCTCTCTCGAGTGTATTGAGGACACGTGGCCCTGCCACCTTTTGCAGACCCTTGCGATTGCGCTTTGGATAGCCGGCCCCGGTTATGGCCCGATAAATTTCCGGCTCTAATGCCCAGCATGTTCCCAGAGCATCGTCTGCTCTCTTGAGGAACCCTTCCCTGTTCAGCTTTGCCAGGATTTCTTCAGCGCCCAAATCCCCCCTCTGGCACAACGAGGCGGCATCGTGGACATTGACCTCAAGATGACTGAACAGGTGATGAAAAACAAGGAGTTCATCAACCGAAAACAACCTGCCCTTCTGGGAGTAATCGGCAATAAATGCACAGAATTCAGGATATAGGGAGCCGGCATGCATTGTTACTCTGACGGACTCGCCGACCTCGTCAAGAACAGGGGGCTGTTTTCCTTCAATCAAAAAGGCCTCATACATCCGTGACATGCCGAGGTTGCTCCTGTTGACCAGACGCAAGCGGACCAGGGCATCAACCAGCAGCGAGTTTCGTGGTGCAGGCTGATGATGGAGAATATTTTGAGGGGTTATACCGGCAAGCAATCCGCCCGGGTTCTCAATCTCAACCCTGTCCCCGTACACCTTGACCATAAATGGACTGTTTGTCTGGTAATCGGCATGACAAAAGGCGTTGAGCAGTACTTCCCGTAGAGCTTTTTCCGGATAGGTCCTGGATTCAAAATGAAATTTCCCGTAGGCCACCCCGGCAACGGTATTGCATGAAGCAATATGTTTCTCAAGGCAGATAATCGATTTGGGCAGGGGCTGAAATCGACAATCCCTCTTGTTGTACCGGGTATAACTTTGCATGCGAAGAAAGGTCCAGAGATAGCAGGGTATGTGTTCACAGATGGCCCGTTCCGTCCCTGCCAGCAGCAAAGCAGCTCTGGTCAACTTGCCTTGACGAAGCAGCCCAAGCGCTGCGAGCAGATCCATATCCTGCAGTTGCAGCATATCGCCCGGCGCCTTTTCTTCGGCGGCAAGATCGCGGAGCAGGTTCAGGGCAACAGGAGAAAGCTGGGTTTCCGGAACACCCGGGACACACTCGGCGGTAAAATCACGTTCTCCGGTTTCAATAAAAAATTTTCGCCGAAAGGAGCCGGTTAATGGGCGGCATTTTTTGCCGACACGAACCTCTCCTCTTCCGGAAATATCGGTATAAGGTGGAACCCCGGGATTTATCTGCATTACAAGCAGTCTGCCCGTTCCTTCCGGGATGGGGAGTTCTTCAAAAACAGGGGTGATTTTGGGGTCGGTATTCTCATAGACTGTTTTCCCCAACCGATGAACATCGACAACAAAGGGCACTCCGGGCAGGGCCTTTTTTCGGCCGATAACCTGATCGGCAACACCAAAGACCACCGATCCGCCCCCACCATTGGCCATACAGATTGCCGCCTTGACGACCTGTTTGACGCAATCGACCATACTGTGTGTGTTCCACTCCTGAAAATCAAGGTCCTGGTCTTGCAGATCATCAGCGATGTTGAGATGCAACCCGTTTAAAAGCTGTTCGATTTCTTGTACGGTACGCATTCTTTGAGGAGTCCTTCTCCGGCCTTTACCGAACCATTAACCTGCAGGAGGAGTAGTTTAAGGCTACCTTGAAAAATTGTCTTGTTGCCCAGCTGAACGACTCGAAGTCTTCGCTGACCTGATCGTTCTGCGAGCGCTGTGTTATGCTTAAAATTTTATTCTGGGAATACGCGGCCTGTGGTATAAAATTTTGCGCATGCCTTAATCTTGAACGAAAAACCTTATTTTTCAAGACACCCTTAAGCTCAGCGGAATATAAAATCAGGGCTGGGGCCGCCCGAAAAGAGACCGCACCCCTTGTCTCAGTTATAATTTCAAGCATACATGAATGATAAAGCCGCCAATGAAAATCATGGACTGCCATTGCACATGCCCCGGAACCAACTGAACATATATTCATTTAAGCACAGTTTTCTTAGTATTAATATAGGTAAAACTACCTATATTTAACGCTTAAGGAAATAAATATGCCCGTAAACGGAATAATGTCCATCAGCCGGGCAATGGGAAAGAGATATCCAGCGGTACCTGACACGCAGGGAACAATTTTCTCCAAGATCTCAGCAGGCGCCAGTCAGAGGGGGATGAGGATCTTTCATATATTGAAAAAAACGATTGAATACAAGTAGTTTTCTGGTACTTTATAGCCCAGTAGTGATATTGTGGCTTCCAAATCTGGAGCAACCGCAACGTATCACCCAGACCAACTAATTATGTTCCGAAAGGTTTTATGACACGTGCATTGAAGAGGGCAATGAAAAAAAAGAACAGACAACGGCAGCGGCAACCGGTAACCCAGGCACTGGTATGGTACAAAGAAGAGGATTGGGATATTCTAATGGATATGTTCCCGGATCGACACCTCATGCCGGCAACGTACAGCGACTGGCATGCCCGAGCCGATGAACTGCTGGAAAAGGTTCAGGCAGAAGGTAATATTGCGATTAAAGTGTTCATAGATCCAGACACATTTCCTCAATGGTGCAAAGAAAAAGGGCTGCATCCGGACGCTGCCGCCCGTACGGAACTGGCCCTGGAGGTCGCGACAAAACAGCTGAAAAGGAAGGACTGATCTCTCCCCCGGCTTTACAACGTCAGACGGCAACCGGCACCTCCTGTTCACGGTAATGTGTGCAGACTCAGGAATCGTCTTCATCCATACGCTTAAGGCCCTCCATCAGAATCATCATAAAATCACCGATCTCCCGCGACTTTACCATGGATTCCGGCAGCCCGGGTAAAAATCGAAAATAGCCGTTTCGTTGAGCGAGCATGGCATAAATGGCCTCCTGATTATCCAGATCCTCATACCGTGCCGCAATCACAGCTCCCTCGCGAAATGTCACTCGAGCAGTTCCGCCTTCCATATCGAGCAGCAGTCTGCCGGTTTTCTGGTGCATATGAAAAACCTGCAGTAATTCAGCCGGCAGGATAGCATCGACACGACCACTTATAACCGGGTCACCCTCATCTTCCCCCAATCCCTGCGGCAATTCGCCAAGTTGAAATTTTACCAGACCGGTACACCCGCCACAGGTAAAAATAGTCTCACGATATTCAGAGAAATCGGTAACCGCAGCAGGGATAAGCTGAAACAGCAATTCAGTGATGGCTCGAACCAGAATCAGGCAGGACGGACGGCCCACAGGCAGGGCAACGGCTTTGTCCGTTAACAACATACGGTCGTCTTGATTGTAAAAAGGACAGCCGCGCTCATCAATGATATCAAAAGCTGCAGAAAAATTTGCCATGTGAGTACAATATAATGTTAGGGGCAAGCAACAAAAAGGAGAACAACCTGCTGCGAAGGAAGGCGCCCGCTGAGTGTTACTTTACTGTACACGGGAATGAGCCCATACTCAATTGGATTTTTGCCCATGTGTTTACAGTAAGATGCCGTATTTTCTCCTTCCCGGGAACAAATTTGCCAAATATGCTGAAATTATCTATTCTTTGACAAGAAATCGACTTGTATTCCACCACGAGATTATTATAGAATAACAAATATGCAGAATGAGCAGTACCTATGGAATTCTCATAACATTCCCAATAATAATTCGCCGATCTGCGATTTGCTCACCATCTGATCTCATCATTACAGGTTCATAATATGGCCACAGAGTCCGACCAGCACAATAACGATTACGAGCAACTGAAAACCACCCTAGAGCTCTATCCCAGCATTCAGATTTCTCAAGTCGAAGGACAGCCTCCCGATAACTACGAAATAGAATACCACCTCAAGGGCTATGTTCGTAATCCAGACGGCAGCATTGCAACCGCAGAACTCCATAGAATACGAATCACCCTTCCCTTCGG
>VAPL011036178.1_pt1 | contig 22465 bp, 18 predicted proteins | sample 3395061 | NCBI WGS metagenome assembly VAPL01 (sample SAMN08290444, study PRJNA428436) | hydrothermal vent metagenome | isolation source: Deep-sea hydrothermal vent chimney 2 | place: Pacific Ocean: Juan De Fuca Ridge | depth 2182 m m | reverse complement strand
GCAACGCATTAGGGCAGGACGCCCGTAAGTAGAATAACGCAGGACGCAGTTATCGGGGAGCAGTTGCCGAGTAGGTTCAACCGATTTATTCAGGTTAAACTTTTTGAGCTATCTTGATGGGGAGAAACAATCTGTTGTTTTCCATAAGTGCTTGATTTTGTGTATATTAGTAAGTAAAATACGCGTGGCGACGAACCTGTATCTCTAGTAGGGAAACCTATCCAATGGGTATATGATATTGACCGATACACTTTATTTGGTTAATTTTTGATATTCTAAAGAATTTCTATTTTGTACTCTTTTTTTATATGGATATGCATAGCAAAGACAATAGTCGGCTGATACAAAATAAAAAAAATCAGCGTGCTCGCGCCTATATTTCTGCCAGACAGCAACATCCCGCTTGGTTGTTGCTTGCATCGACTACTGGCCCCGCCGTATTGAGTTGCTTGCAAGCGCTTTTTTCTGAAAATCGTGATGGTATTGAATTCGAATCGGCATTGTTGGAATTAACCGATGTGTTGCGTGAACAACATGAAACAGGCGATCTTGAATTAAAAAGTGACGATCACACCCTGGAAGCCAAAAAGGAATTGCGCAGTTGGATCAAAAAAAAGCTGATTATCGAACGCGACGGGAAAATTTTAGCGACAGATGCGCTGGAATCAGCGCTGCGCTTTGTCGAGAGTCTTGAAAATCGCATTATGACGTCAACGGCATCTCGTTTGTCCGTGGTGCAACGGGAAATCGAAAGTCTCGAAACTAATCTTAACCCGGATCCGAAGATTCGTGCTGCTCATTTAAAGCAAAAAATCAAGTCGTTGGAGCGGGAATTAGCCAGTGCTAAAGCTGGAAAAGCGCCCGTGTTAAACAGAAACGAAGCGATAGAAGCTATTCGAGAAATTTACAATCTTGCGATCAGTTTGCGTACCGATTTCCGCCGTGTGGAAGACTCGTTTCGTCAGGCTGACCAACGTTTACGGCAATCCATTATTAGTGAGCAAAATCACCGCGGTAAAATTGTCGATAAATTGTTGGATAGTCATGATAGTTTATTGGAAACGGATGAAGGAAAAGTATTTCATAGCTTTCAACAGCAACTAAGCCGCACAGTCGAACTGGATAATATGAAAAACCAGTTACGCAATATCGTCAGCCATCTATGTGCAAAAGAAGCCTTGAAACCGGATCAATTATCAGAACTTCGTTGGCTGGCGATGCGCCTGGTTGAAGAATCCGAGTCCGTTATTCGTGCCCGCGCACGCAGTGAGCGCGATGTAAAAAGTTTTCTTAAATCCGGTTTGGCCGCTGAGCATCATCGCGTGGGTGAATTACTCAATGACATTTTTCAACAAGCGTTGGATATTGATTGGGCAAGCCAGACCATCCGCCGCAGTGACAGTTCGCTTCCGCCTGTGGCGATAGCGAATTCTGGATTACCCTTGGTTGAACGCCTGCGTTTTAAATCTTTGGATGAAGATGAAGCGCATCAATTGGATTTTGCACAACAGGTTGCCGATCTGGGCGATATGGATGATGAGTTTTGGGCGGCATTTGATGAATTAGATCGTATTCGTTTAATTAACGAGACCAAAGCGTTGCTTCAAGCCCAGCAGCGAGTGATGGGAATTGCCGATATTGCCAAACAAATACCGCCCATTCATGATTTGGAATCCATTGTGCTTTGGCTCGACATGGCATTGCAAGCAGATGTCCCTATTCATAGCGAAACGGAATTTGTCGATGTCCTGAACGCAGAAAATGGGGGCATGGATACTGTGGGCGCTATGGACAGTACTCGCAGTACTATAAAAAATAGCACTATAAAAAATAACGCAATGCGTTTTAAAGTGCCTGTCGTTGAGTTGACCTCCGAGGCAGTCAAAGACATTGAAGTGGAGGGTTAATGGTGACCGGTATCTTTGATCAGCTTACTTCATCAAATGAAGATAAAAAATCAGAACCAGTATTGCCTGACGCTGTAACTGTAAAGGACCTAACGGTATCCGGTGAAACTAAACACGATACCGCATCTCAACAGTACACACTAAAACAAATAAAAGAAGTGAGCCAACAACTTTTGAAATATGGCTTACTGGAATCCGCAAGCAAACCCGGCCTGTATCAGGCTGCGTTGATCCACCAGCAGAAACTGAACCAAATTTACGAACCATTGGATTTGGCATTAAAAATTGATGATATCCGTGGTCTGGTTTTTGTGGTTGTCAGCAACAGTGACAATGAGGGCGAAGATGACGATCAATGGTCGCATCCGCTGGTGAGGCGACAACGCTTAAATTTGGAACAGTCTTTGTTGATCGCGATATTACGCCGTTATTTTGTGAACCATGAACTTGAAGTCGGTGTGGGTGATAACGCGGCGGTGATCCACCTTGATGACTTGTTGCCTGAACTCAATACCTATCTTGGTGAGTTGGGCAGCGAAACGCGTGAAGACAAACGCTTACGTAACTTGCTGGAACAATTAAAGGGCTATGGTGTGGTCACGGATATCAATGAACATGAACAAGTGACTATTCGTCCTCTCATCGCGCACGTCGCGAATCCAGAAAATTTGAAAAATATTTTGGCGACGTTTAAAGGCAAAGCAGACAACATACCTCAGGAGCAGGACTCTTGAACACTTATCAAGAGCTCGGTTTGGAAAACATGCTGGTTGATTCTGCGTATCTTTTAACGCACCTTGAACTTTATAACTGGGGACCCTTTTGTGGTTTACACCGCGCAGAAATAGACGCAAATGGCACGGCGATTATCGGCCAGACAGGCAGTGGCAAAACCACGCTGGTAGATGCGTTTATGACGCTGATCGCCCAAAATCCGAAATATAATCTTGCGTCTACGGGAGGTCACGAGAGTGACCGGGATTTGATTTCCTATATTCGCGGTGTTACCGGCGCAGGCAATGAAAGTGGTGATAACGATCATATTTTACGGCCAGGTAAAACCGTCACCGGTATTTCTGCGTACTTTAATAATGGCGAGAATACGGTGCAAATTATCGGCGTTCTGTGGATAGATGGCAGCAGCTCGGCGACCGCAGATTTAAAACGCATCTGGATTTTTTCGCTCAGTACACAACACGGACTGATTGATTTACTGGAGTCACTGCAAGAGGGGGGCATGCGTGCACTCAAGCAGTTGGGCCGGGATGCGGATAACATCAAGGTTTATGATTCTAAAAAAGCCTATTTAGCGCAACTTCGTCGTTATTTTGAAGTCAGTGACAATGCGTTTACGCTGTTAAACAGGGCGGCCGGTTTGAAACAATTGAATAGTATTGATGAATTATTTCGTGAACTGGTATTGGATGATCGTTCCTCTTTTAAACGCGCTGCCGAAGTGGCAGCGGAATTTGATGATTTGGCCAGTATTCACGCTGAGTTGGAAACCGCCCGCAAACAACAGCAGTCCCTGATGCCGATTGCGGCTGAATACCAACGGTATATAAAAAATAGTGGATCATTAGACGAAAAACAAACATTACGTTTTATTTTGCCAAAATGGTTTGCCAGTCACGCTTACCGTTTATGGCAAATTCGGGAAAATACGACTGCGCAGGAGGTTGAACAATGCCAACAAATAGCGATTACGCTGGATAAAAAAATTGGGCTGGCACAAAAACAAAGCGAACAATGTCATGAAATTTATCTTAAGCTTGGCGGCACGTCCATAGAACAACTGCAAGAACAGATAAAACAACAGCAGGCTATTGTTAATACCTGTCAGGTCTATCTGGCTGATTATCGTCAATTAACTGCCCGATTAAAAATGGAAGATCAACTTGACGCCGTCTCGCTTGCCAGAAATCAACAGCAAGCTGAGCAATTGAAGGGGGGGCAACAAAAGGAATTTAACGAGAAACAACAACTGGCTTGGGAAAAAGGGGCCAGCTTTCAGCAACAACGCGGTGTCGTAAAAGAACTGGAGGAAGAAATTCGCAAAGTAAACGCGTCTCCAGATTCAAATATACCCGGTAATTTTTCCCTATTCCGGGCCGAATTAGCGCAGACGCTGGACTTGGAAGAACAGCAATTGCCGTTTATTGCCGAGCTTGTTGAAGTCAAAACGGATCAAGCTCACTGGCGTGGTGCGATCGAACGTGCTATTGGCAGCCATCGGTTACGCTTATTGGTGCCAGCTGAAAGTCTGAAAGCCGCATTGCAATGGGTAAATAATCGGGACAATCGATTACATGTGCGCTTATTAGAGGCGAAAGTAGCAGAACGCCCACCCTCTTTTTGGGAAAATGGTTTTACACGCAAACTGAACTTTAAACCTCACATTCATCGCGAAGCCCTGAAAAATTTGCTGGCGGGTATTGATCGCCATTGTGTTGACGATTCACAGTCGTTAAAACACACAGCGCATGCCATGACGCAACAAGGTTTGATGTCCGGCAAGCAGGGCGTTTTTGAAAAACAGGACCACAGGCGCCTGGACCAGGATTGGATGACTGGGTTTGACAATAAAGACCGTTTGAACAGCTTGGGGAAGAATTTAATAGAAATCCAATCTGAACTTACCCAGAGTGAAAAGGCGTTTGAACAGGCTAAACACGATTGCGCACAAATAGAACAAAATATAAAACTGCTGGAACAACTGTGTACGCTGGAATTTGCAGATATTGACGTTTCTACCGCTGAAACACAATTAAAAATGTTCCATGAAAAGTTACAATCTTTATTAGACCCGGATTCTGATACGGAGAAGGCCCGGGAACGCTGGGAAAAAGCGAAAGAACAGCTGAAAGACAGCGAAAATTGCGCAAAGGAAAACGAAAAAAAAATGGATCGTTTTCAGTATCAGTGCGATCAAGCGAGGCAAGAAAAAGAGAATGCGTTTCAGCGAATGCGTGACGGTTTAGATGATGAGCAAAAAGTTATCGCAGACAAAAATTTTGAGCTTCCCAGCGAACAGGATATTCACAACCTAGCCGATATTGAACGTGTGGCGACGGAAAAGCTGCAGGATAAAATCAATAAACTCAAAGATAAGGTGAGCGACAATGAAATCAAGCTAGGCAAATTAATGATTAAAGCCAAAGCGATTGACTCGGGTGCATTGTCTGAAGCAGATACAGAGGTGATCGATGTGCCTGTTTATCTTGCGCAATTGAAGGTCCTGGACGAAGAAGCTTTACCTGAAAAACAAAATCGATTTTTGATGTATTTAAACCAATCGTCTGATCAGGGTGTGACACAACTGCTCAGTAACATTGGCAATGAAGTCAACAAAATCGAAGAACGTATAGAAGAACTGAATCAGACGATGCGGCGCGTTGATTTTCAGCCCGGCAATTATTTGCGCCTGGAGCCGCGGCGTGTTGTTCATGAAAGCCTGAAAACCTTGCAAAAAGCGCAACGTTATTTGCGTACCGCAGCGCTAAAAGAAGACAATGGCGAATCCCATTATCGGGCGCTGTTTGATGTCGTGGCTTTGTTACGCGATGCGGTGGATCGAAAAAAAACGCTGGGCGCAAAGGCGTTGTTGGATCCGCGCTACCGGTTACAATTTTTTGTATCCATTGTCAATAAAAACGATGGCGAGGTAATAGAAACACGTACCGGTTCACAAGGTGGCAGTGGCGGCGAGAAAGAAATCATCGCGAGTTATATACTGACTGCCTCACTGAGTTACGCACTTTGCCCTAGCGGATTCAGCAGGCCGTTGTTTAGCACGATTATACTCGATGAAGCTTTTTCAAAAAGTTCTCGTGCTGTCGCGGCAAGGATTATTTCAGCATTACGTGAGTTTGGTTTGCACCCACTGTTTATTACGCCTAACAAGGAAATTCGATTATTGCGGGACCATACCCGTTCCGCTGTCCTGATTCATCGCCGGGAACAGTCTGCGAGTATGACATCGTTAAGTTGGCAGGAATTAGAAGTTCAGGCGAAAACGCAGCTCGAAAAAATGACGTATGAAGTCACCGATTGAGCTAAGCGAACGTCTAACAAAGCAGTGGCAAAATGGGAATCTGCGCGAGCAACGGCTTTTGTCTGCCGATCCCTGGCCTATACAACTGGCCATAGGCTTTCCGAGCGCACGACTATTTGTTGATCAGCCGGTCTGTGTACGGGAACACATCGCGCAGTGGCGTCAGGTAAACGTTGGCCAGGTTATTTGGGAGGAAAAGAAATACATAGAATCATCAGACCCTATCGCATTACCTGTCTCCTGGCAGATCGACACGCCCAGTGAATGGGTAGCGGCGACTGCAAATGCCAAAGTAAAGCAGGAATTTAAAATACTGGAACAGATTGTAGGGGCTGTTGATTCCATTTTTCACAGTTTAATCATCAGGAAACGCCATTTGGTTATTGCCAAACCGGTTGAAGATGTGATTCAGACAACACATGTCGTGTTGGATCTCTTACCGAATTGTGCACAAGGCAAACCGCTGCGGGCGCTATCCGTTGCAAATTGTGACAGTAAATTTTTCGAACGTAATCGAAACTTGATCACACAGTTTTTGGATGTCAGGTTTGATGGTGCTGCGAGTGATTTGGGATTGGAGCGATTTTTGGGTGCTGTTGATGAAAAAGATCACTGGTTACTCATAGTGCCACTTGATGTTCGGTTGCTCCCCTTTGCGCAATTACGCATAAGAACGACTGAGTTAGTAGAGACTGCACTACCTGCCTCACATATCCTTATTGTTGAAAATGAACGATGCCTGCATCAACTTCCTATGCTATCAGACACTATCGCGATCTTGGGTGCAGGATTAAACTTGTCCTGGTTGAACGCGCCGTGGCTTAAAGAAAAGCAGCTTGCTTATTGGGGTGATATGGATACCTGGGGATTGCTTATGTTGTCAAGCGCCAGGGCTGCGCAGCCCCATATTACCGCTTTGTTAATGAACCAAGCTGTTTTTGATGACAACTGTGAAAAATTTGCGGTAGCGGAACCTCAAAAAGCGCAACAACAACCCCCGTTGAATTTAACCAACGAGGAGCATGAATTTTACATGAAATTGTCTATAACGAATAGGGGGCGCTTAGAGCAGGAATTTCTCCCTGAGAACCAAGTGTTAGAAAAATTAACGCAATGGCGTCAGGATAGAGAAAATTAGCGGCAGCGGGTTAAGGTCTCCCAAAAGGTTTGCAGGGGGCATGATACTTGAGTTCTGCTTGCCTTACTATATAGTAAGGAATTATCTTGTCAGTAGCGCAGGGGGATTTCCTTTCATGACAACCGCAATCGTCACCAGCAAGGGGCAGATCACCATTCTAAAGGACGTGAGGGTTCGACTGGGTATTGGTACCGGTGACCGGGTGGAATTTGTCGAAATCCAGGACGGGTTTTTTTAAATCGTTGCTGCAACTCAGGATATTCAAGCCCTTAAAGGTATTGTGTGCAAACCCAAAAAGCCTGTCACGATAGAGCAGATGAATCAGGCGGTTGTTGAAATGGGAGGTGCTGATTGATTGGACTCGATACCAATGTCGTGATCCGTTATCTGGTTCAAGATGATAAAAAGCAATCCGCTGTTGTAACTCGCTTTATCGAAAAATCGCTAACCTCAGATGCGCCCGGTTATATTAATCATATTACCTTGTACGAAATCGTATGGGTGCTTCAGCGTTGCTATGGTGTTACAAAGCAGCAACTACGGGAGGTTATTGACGGATTGCTCACGACTAAGCAGCTTATTGTAGAAAACATTGAAATCACCTGGAAAGCGTTGCGTGTATTTGATGCGAACAATGCCGACTTTTGTGATGCTTTAATCGCACAAGCAAATATTCATCGCGGCTGTGAGCATACTGTGACCTTCGATAAGAAAGCGGCGAGCCTGCCGGGATTTGATCTATTGAAGTAACTGTTATAACTTATAATTGATTCTCTTATCCCTTAATAACCTTATTTAATCCCAGTATTACTCGTTTTACCCCTATCGAATAAATATTCAAGAACTAAAGAACCTAATAGGCGTGTGTGAAATACAAACGTTAAAGATATGTTGGAACGTGACGACCTATAAAGCGATTATAACGATAAGTACTACCAAGCAGACTTTCTTTATTCCGCACTAGTTATACTGATATTAGGTTGCGTTAAAAATAGCAGCTAATAGGGTTTAGATTTTTAATGAAAAAGTACCCCACCAATAGATCTGCTAAATTATTTTTACTTTCTGTGTTGTTATTTGTTGCAGGTGGTTGGTCAATTGCCATTTTTAGCGAGGGGTCTCTACCTCAGTATGTCCCGTTATTGTTGGTGACAGTGGGATTTGTTCTGGAAATTATCAGGTGGAAACGCGTGATACGCGCTCGAGAAAACGAGCTTCTCCATCAAGTAAACAGTGAACGGCAGGACATTAATATACTAAAAGAAGAAACAGTCTGTATTTCTCGCAAGGTTGAGGGAGAGCTTCAGGCCATCATTGAACCAACGACCCAAATAAGAAGTGTTTTACAGGATGCGATTGCCGGTCTATCCAAGAGTTTTAGTGGTTTGCACAGTGATGTTGAAGATCAGCGTTTATTGCTGGTTTCTCTAGTGGAAGAAGAGGCGGGTGGTGAGGCTGAATGCGATAAATCAATAATCACGATGAATCAATTTATAGATGAAACGGAAAACACATTACAGTATTTCATAGATACTATTGTAGAAACCAGTAAAGAAAGCATGAAGTTGGTTTATAAACTCAATGAAATGTGGGAACAAACCAAAGCCGTTGTGTCATTACTCGATGATGTAAATCACATTGCAGATCAGACAAATTTACTCGCTCTCAATGCGGCGATTGAAGCAGCCAGAGCAGGTGAGCATGGCCGCGGTTTCGCTGTTGTGTCGGATGAAGTCAGAATATTATCAGGTAAATCACACGAATTTTCTAACAAGATACATTCAGTGCTAAATAAAACCATGGATGGTCTTTCAGAGGCGAGAGATATTACTAATGAAATTGCATCCCGTGATACAAAGATAGTCATTTCCTCGCGTAAGCGTATCCAGGAAATGACTGAATCCATTCAAAACATTCAGGAAAAAAACAATGCCAAGATAGATGAAGCGCAAAATATTGCCATGCGAGTAAACCAAAAAGTGGCATTGGCAATACAGAGTTTCCAATTTGAAGATATGGTTACACAACTTGCTGCGCATATTGAAAATAAGGCAAACGGGTTAATAACTGTTTCTAATCTAATGTCAGAAATATATAAGGATAAGGTATCAAGTGAAAAAATAAAGGAACATGTACAGGCGGCATATCACGAATTGGAAAAATCAAGCCACCGTTCAGTTGCACAGCAAGATCTGGAAGTTGGCGAAATAGATCTATTTTAGATAATTACACAGGAGTTAGTATGGCAATAACAACTCAAATCAGCAACGACAATTCAGAAGTTAAATTAAAAATTCGCGGGCGTTTCGATTTTGATTCACATGAAGATTTTGGTCGTGCCCTTGAGTATGCTAAAAACTACCCTCATGCGAAATACGTGCTTGATTTCAGCGATGTAACGGACATAGATAGCTCTGCGTTAGGTATGTTGTTATTGTTGCGCGATGCCCTCGGGGGTGAAGGAGCAAACATGGAAATTATACGTTGCACACCGGATATACTCGAAGAATTTAACATAGTCAATTTCTCTAAGATGTTTACAATTTCTTGATGTATTTAGTGATTTAGCGGTTGTTCATTAATTGTTTTTTGAAAATACTTTGACTGGTTTTTGAATTTTTTATGAAAATACTTGTTGTCGACGATGACCTGATGAATCAGGAATTTCTTGAAATCTTGCTTGGGGGGTTTGATCATCAGGTGGTTTTAGCAAGTGATGGTGAATCAGCAATTGAGCAATTTACGTCTGAACAACCGGATCTTATTTTAATGGATATCGTTATGCCCGGCATGGATGGTTATATAGCCGCAAGACGTATCAAGTCAATAGCCGGTGATAATTTTGTACCCATCATTTTTTTATCATCACTCACTAGTACTGAAGATTTTCGCAAGGCAATCGATGCCGGCGGTGATGATTTTCTGTTTAAGCCATATAATAGTGAGTTAATAAAGGCGAAAATTGACGCAATGTCACGAATACGTGAATTTAATGTTGAATTACAACAGCATAAATTGACGCTGGAAAAACATCAAAAACAACAACAACGTGAACTCAAGTTAGCAGAGCATATTTTCAGGACTGTTGTTAACAGTGGTTCGTCTGATATTCCCGGCGTAAGAAAATGGGTGTCATCCGCGTCGGTTTTTTGTGGTGACCTTTTGCTTTGTACACAAATCCCTTCGGGCAGTATACATATACTGCTGGGCGATTTTACCGGGCATGGGTTAACGGCCGCCATTGGCGCCTTACCCGCATCGGATATTTTTTATGGTATGTCTAATAAAGGATTATCTATCAAGGAAATTGCCACTGAATTAAATAGAAAACTGTTCACTTTGTTACCGACTGAAATATTTTGCGCTGCGAGTTTGTTTGAGATAGATATCCAGAAAATGACATTGGGGATCTGGAATGGAGGTTTGCCGAATATATGTATCAAATCTTCAGAAAAAAATGAGGTTAACAGCATTTCATCAACGCATCCCCCACTAGGGATTATGAGTGAAAACGATTTTGACTCTACTATTGAAACCATATCGCTGTATGGAAATGAAAAGGTCTATGCGTATACCGATGGACTCTCGCAATTAGTATCCGATGAAGGTGAAAAATTTGGGGACAAAAGAGTTACACAACTATTGCGTGATGGAAATATCGATGTTGACTATTTCGAACGGTTAAGAGATTCAGTACAAGATTTTCTGGGCGTGAATGAACAAATGGACGATATTTCCCTCGTTGAAATAGATATGACAAAGATAGTGCGATGACAACGTACAAATAGAAAGTGAATATGGGCATGGATCAACTAGTTAAAAATACAAAAACAATATTGGCTGCTGACGATAACACCCAGTCTTTAAACTTACTGGTCGAATGTCTTGATAGCGAAGATTACCGTATTATACAGGCAAGGGACGGGCAACAGGCATGGGATGCAATTTGTGATTCTCAATATCATTTCGATGCTTTTATCCTTGATCGTAAAATGCCTCATCTTAGTGGCATGGAACTCCTCGCACGCATAAAAAATATTGGAGAACTAAAAAACATTCCTGTCATATTTCAAACCGGGTTGTCCTCAGAAGAACATGTTATAGAAGGTATTCAAGCCGGGGTCTATTATTACCTTACAAAGCCTTATGTAAGAAAAGTACTGCTTTCTATCCTGGAAACTGCTGTAAGCGATTATGATCGCTATAAAAAATTACAAAAAGAAGTTTTGGATAACGTTAACTCTATGAATATGATGCAATCTGGTCATTTTCAACTTCGTACTCTGGAAGAAGCCAGGGTGCTGTCGTGTCTATTGGCGAATACCAGTCCAAAGCCAAGGGCGATTGTCACCGGTCTGTCAGAGTTGCTTATCAATGCCATTGAACACGGTAATTTAGGGATTAGCTATCAAGAGAAAACAGAACTGCTTGAAAAAGGACTATGGCGTGAGGAAGTAGAGCGTCGTCTTGGATTGGCGGAAAATCGCAGCAAGACTGTTGATGTTAAACTGGAGAAAGAAAACCAGGAAATCACCATTACAATTCAGGATGAAGGCACAGGATTTGATCCCTCATCCTATATGGAAATAGATCCCAAGCGGGCAATGCATTCTCACGGTCGCGGTGTGGCATTTGCCAAACTGATTAGCTTTGACTCTATTGAGTATATTGGATGTGGTAACAAGGTGAAGGCAAGAATTAAATTAGGTAAATAATAGATTGTTATATGTCATTGATAATACGAGTTTTATTTCAATTGATATTCAAATCCTAGATCCGATGCAATAAATTTTCCCGATAAAATCACTAAAGTGCGGTATTCAATAGACGATAACGTCTATAACGATAAAACCGATAATAGTGATAATAACGATTATTTTTATGCGGCTTGAATGCACCCCAAGTAAGATTCGGCGTATCTCCGTGCAAGTTTTGCTGAGTGAGTTTTTTATATGATTAAACAAGTGGATTCTCCAGCAGACAAATTAAAATTGTTACGCGAAAAATACGCAGCCAGTTTGCCAGGGGAACTGGAAAAACTTGATGAAAAATGGAAAGAGTTTAATGATAATTCGTCGGACATAAATAGTTTGCGAACCTTGTATTCCAATTTTCATAAATTGGCTGGCTCAGGCGCGACGTTTGGTTTTTCCTCATTAAGTAATATTGCACGTTCCCTGGAAAACCTGATCAAAGAAAATGTAGAAAAAGAAACTAGCCTGGAACGCGGGCAGTTTGCTCAGATTAATATCTTACTCGAATCACTAAGAGAAGCCGCCACACATCCAGAACGCGTCGATAACGTGATGGTAGCGAGCAGAGTATCGTCAATAAATATCAGTTTGCAAAATCAACACGACGGCAAGACTATATTTTTACTGTCGAGCGATGAAGTATTTTCTTCAGGTTTTGCAAAACAGATTAGTGCATATGGTTATAAAATAATTATTTTTTCAAGTTTTGCGGAATATAAAAAATCACATCAGGAAAAGCCGCCCATCGTCAGTGTAATGGATATTCGGTTTTTAGATGATGAAGAGAATAAGAATAAATTTACTGAAATGAATAAGTTTTATGGTGAAAATATTCAAGTGATATTTTTATCGAAAAAAGGTGATATTAATACAAGGATCAAGGCGGTCAGGGCCGGTGCTCTGGGGTTCTACACATTGCCCGTGGACACCAATTCACTTATCGACAAGCTGGATAGCCTGGTTGTGTTTCGAGAAACAGAACCATACCGGGTGCTCATTGTGGATGACTCAAGATATTTATCCTCCCATTATGCATTAATTTTGCAACAAGTGGGAATCGAGACACGAGTTGTGATTAACCCTCTAGAGGTATTGGAGCACCTTGAAAACTTCAATCCAGAGTTGATTCTGCTGGATCTGCATATGCCGGGATGCGAAGGCACAGAATTAGCCAACGTGATCAGACAACAGGAAGCCTTTGTCAGTGTGCCGATCGTTTATTTGTCCGGTGAAACGGACGTCGTTAAGCAATTAGATGCATTACGTATCGGCGGGGATGAGTTTTTAACTAAACCGATTGGTCCCGTATATTTGTTATCTACGGTGACGCTTAGAATTAAGCGATCGAGGGTGCTGCGGTCTCTTATGGTCAGAGATAGTTTGACCGGATTACTTAATCATACCAGAACAAAAGAGATGCTCGTTATGGAGATGGATCGCGCGCGAAGAAGAAAATCCAATATGTGTTATGCCATGATTGATATCGATAATTTTAAAACAGTAAATGACCAATTCGGTCATCCAGTGGGCGATCAGGTCATTAAACATCTTTCTTCATTATTACGCCAACGTTTAAGAAAAACAGATGTTATCGGCCGCTATGGTGGCGAAGAGTTTGCAGTCATTCTTATTGATGTAGACGAGACTGAATCTCAACGTATACTTAACGAAATAAGAGAAACATTTGCAGGTATTTCACATCGAGCAAATGGTATTGATTTTAATGTCACCTTGAGTTGTGGAATTGCAAGTTTCCCCAATATTGAAGATCCGGGAAGTATAAACGATGCAGCAGATAAGGCACTGTATAAAGCTAAAAATAATGGGCGAAATGAGGTTGTCTTGTTCACTGATCTCTAGTCCTCCGTCAAGCTGAGTCCTAAATTATCACCTTGACGGAGTATTAGTCCAGATTATCAAATAACGAGAATCACGATATGAAATTCGATGATAACCATGTACATGCGATATTTTTAAAGATAAGCCTGGAGTTTCAGGCAGAAATACCTAATAAGTTTAAAAAAATAATTCAGCTAACTGGCCAATTAAAAAATATCGATTTCCAGTTTGAAAATATTCGGGAGTTATATCGCCTATCCCATAATCTTGCCGGTTCCGCCAAGACGTTTGGTATTGAAGAGGTGGCGACAAAATCTCTGGCGCTTGCCAAACATGTTTATCCTCTTGCTCATAACGCTCTCGCTACAAAAAAAAATGCTGTAATCGAGGAAATAGAAAAAATAGAATATTTTGTCGATGAGTTAAAGGTAGGTGTTATTAATTTACAATCGTCTATAAATAAGAAACCCGAGGTGAATGTTTGTGGATAATAAAACGGTACTCATAGTCGACGATAGTCGTGTGTCGCGAATGATGATTAAAGCCATAGTTGCAGATGTATGTCCCGAATGGAATATCATTGAGGCGGCTAATGGAGATGATGCGCTGGCAAAAAGTACAGACATACAAGCCATTGATGTCATGATTCTTGATTTCAATATGCCAGGAATGAATGGGTTGACGTTAGCGGAAATATTGAAAGAAAAGTATCCGCAAGCCCAACTGTCACTGCTGACAGCCAATATTCAGGAAAGCATACAACGTAAGGCTGACAAACTAGGTATAGGATTTGTCAAAAAGCCAATTACACAGGAAAAAATACGGGGAATCTTGACTTATGCCTGAAGAATTAAAGATTCTTAATGATTTGCAACTGGATGCATTAGCTGAAGTATTTAATTTAGGTATGGGCAATGCGGCCGCATCGCTGAGTGAAATGGTGGGTGAAGAAGTCGAGCTAACCGTGCCGGAAATTTGCTTTGTCAATAAAGAAGATGCCATAAAACTGTTGTCCGAACAGGCATCGGGTGATGTAAGCAGTGTGTCTCAGGGCTTTAGTGGTCCTTTGGGGGGTATGGCGATGTTGATGTTTCCAATTGACAAAAGCCTGGAGATTGTTCGTTTATTACTGGAAGATACGGTGTCATTGGATAAGCTGACAGAGTTTGAAGAAGAAGCGTTGTGTGAGATTGGAAATATTATTCTCAACTCAGGACTCAGTAGCCTTGCTGATGTGTTTGGACAGGAAATGCAAAGTACTTTGCCGATATTTTCTCAGGGTAGTTGTGACGATGTGATGAACACTAAAAGCGTTAATGAAAAGCGAATTGATATCGTGATGTTTTTACGGGTTGAGTTTTCAATTGAAAAACACGCAACTGCTGGCCATGTGGTGTACCTGTTGGACGTTAATTCCACTAAGAACCTGACTAAAAATATTGACTGTTATTTAAAAAAACTATCTATAGCCGTTTGATTTATTATGCCATCACATTTGACTTTTAACGTAAATGATTCTGATAATGACAATTATCAACTTATGCATTGTTTGTTTGATGTATGCAGTTATGGTGTTATTGTCGTCGATTATAATCTACGTGTAATTTTGTGGAACAACTGGATAGCGGAAAGATCAGGTATATTGAATTCAACCGCACTTGGACAACATATGCCCAGGTTGTTTCCAGAATTAAAAAAATCACGTTTGTTCAATTTAGTCGATAACGCATTTAACAAGGGCACGTCAGGCATGTTATCACATGCTTTAAATAAAACACCTTTTCCGTTGCTTGATCCGCAAGATACGCGCCAGAAAATAAAACATGCCATCTATGTGAGACCTATTACATTGTCGAATGCAACTCGATATTGCGCGATAGAATTAAGCGATGTCACGGCTGCATTACGGCGAGAGAAACAATTAAGAAAATTTGCGGATCAAGAGCAAAATGCAAAGATAGCAGCGGAAAATCTTTCGCACCTAAAGTCCGGTTTTATTTCAACGGTAAGTCATGAACTACGTACGCCATTGACCTCGATCCGTGGCAGCTTGGGATTACTCGCAGGCGGTGCCGTTGGCGACTTGCCAGAACAATCGAGGCCTTTAGTAGACATCGCAAAAAAAAATACTGAACGCCTGCTGTTATTAATTAATGATATTCTGGATATGGAGAAAATCGAATCCGGTAAGTTGACATTTGAATACAAGGCATTTGATGTGATGATTTTTCTTGAACAAGCGCTGGAAGCCAATATTGGCTATGCCGAACAACACGGCGTTTCAATTCGCATCGTAGCCATGGAAAAAGATGCAAAAATATATGCTGATAGTGATCGTCTAATGCAGGTAATGAATAACCTAATGTCTAACGCTGCTAAGTTTTCACCAAAGGGAAGTACAGTCGAGATTGCGGTTAATCGTCATGCTGGTGGAATACGTGTATCGGTGGCGGACCATGGGCCTGGTATCCCCGAGGAGTTCCAGGCACATTTGTTTGAAAAATTTACGCAGGCGGATTCCAGTTCCACACGAGCAAAGGGGGGGACCGGGTTAGGCATGAGTATAAGCCGGGAAATTGTCGAAAAACACAGCGGAAAATTGCGATATATCACTAAAAAAAATATTGGGACAACGTTTTATTTTGACTTGCCGGAATGGACAAATAGTAACAATGCTAATCCAGACACTGAAGAGGAAAAATTATGGCAATAGATAAACTCCAAAAAATACTTTATGTAGAGGACGAACCAGATATACGGGAAGTGGCTAAGATTGCGTTAGAGGCAGTCGGTGGGTTTACATTGAAAGTCTGTAGCTCTGGCGAGGAAGCATTAAAAAATGCCGTAGAGTTTTCGCCACAGTTATTGCTATTAGATGTCATGATGCCGGGAATGGACGGGCCAACAACTTTGGCTGAATTGCGAAAATTACCCGAAATAACCAATGTGCCCGCTATTTTTATGACTGCTAAAGTACAACCCCAGGAAGTTGAGCATTTTAAATCATTGGGTGCTATTGATGTTATCGCAAAACCTTTTGATCCGATGATGTTGGCAACAACGATTAATACTAGCTGGGCAGAAAAAAAATAAACTGTCAACGAAGTGTTTCACTTGGTTTCTGACCTTTGTTTGCCATTTGTTTTCTCTATGTTTTAATATAATAAAATGTAACAGGTTATGCAGATAAATCCCCCGAATAGTGATAGTCAATCAAGGGATGTTCGTATTCCTAATATTGTAATATGGGTGATTATAATTGTGTGCATTACACCCTTTTTTATTAATCTCCTTGGTGTTGATTTCGGGCTACAACTTACTCTCTTGCCTCAGGTAGCAACAACAGATCAGATATTTTATCAATTGAGTGGTGCATTTGCGCATACTATTCTGGAGTGGACTGCATTTAGCGTCGCAATGTTTACGGTCATACTTGCATTCAGTCATTTTAAAATTACACTTGATCTTTCCTCAGCGGTTATCGGTATTGCTTTTTTTACTGCGGGTTGCATAGATGCGTTCCATACTTTGGCGGCAGATAGACTAATTGCTGCGGTTGCTGATAACAACGATCTGATTCCATTTACCTGGGCACTCAGTCGGATTTTTAATGCCTCTATACTAATAATTGGTGTGAGTATATTATTATTTAAAAAGGATATTTCGGGGGAAGATTCAACGAAGTTTATTATTTTTATTACAGTGTTATTTGGCGTGGTCGCATATAGCATTATCCACTATAGCGCAGCAAGTGGCAGTCTTCCAAACACCGTATTTCCTGATGCGATTATAACGCGGCCTTACGATGTTTTGCCTCTCTTATTGTATTTTTTTGCGGGTATATTTCTTTTTCCTGCATTTTTTCGACGCTACCCGAGTTTATTTGCACATGCGTTGATCATAAGTATTGTGCCTCAAGTGATCACTCAGTTGCATATGGCATTTGGCTCAGTGGCGTTGTTTGATAATCATTTCAATATCGCCCATTTCCTCAAAGTCGTCGCGTATATTGTTCCACTTATTGGCTTGTCTCTGGATTACATTCGAAAACAACAATCGTTGCAGGAAGATATTATCGAACGTGCGTCAATAGAGGAAGCGCTTAAGGAATCGGAAATTCGCCAGAGGGCTGTGTTGGAAACCATGGCAGATGCACAAATCACAATGGATAAGTACGGTATCATTGAATCTATTAATCCTGCGACAGAGAGCATGTTTGGCTATACTGCTGGTGAGTTAGTTGGAAAGAATATTACTAGGTTAATGCCAGACCCCTATAGCCGTGAACATGATTTTTATTTAAGCGATTATCGGGATGCAAATGAATCACATATAATTGGTAATTTAGTAGAAGTATCTGGTCTTAGGAAAAGCGGTGAAATATTTCCGATCGAGTTGTCTGTTAATGAGATGTGGTTCAATCAGAAGCGCATGTACAGTGGGATATTAAAAGATGTAACTGAAAAAAAATTAGCCGAGGAAAAATTAACACAATTTAAAACAACACTGGATTTGACAATGGATTGTGTCTTTATGTTTAACCCTGACGCATTGAAATTCTTCTATGTAAACCAGGGTGCTATAGAGCAGGTGGGCTACAGTAGGTTCAAATTAATGGAGATGAAATCATTTGATATCAAACCGGACATAAGCGAGCAGGACTTTCATGACATGATTGCTCCAATGATTTCGGGTGACAAATCTGTTCATAATTTTGAGACTATACATCAGCATAAAAATGGGCAGAGAGTTCCAGTCGAAATATTTTTACAATATATTTCTCCACCAGGCGAATCACCTCGTTTTGTCGAGATAGTACGTGATATCACAGAAAGAAAACGTATCGAAAAAATGAAAAATGAATTTATTTCAACCGTAAGTCATGAGCTGCGCACGCCACTTACATCATTACGCGGGTCAATAGGGTTGATAACAGGCGGCGCAGTTGGCGAAGTGTCAGAAAGAGCAAGATCTTTGTTGGTTATCGCGAATAATAATGCAAATCGCTTATTATTCTTAATCAATGATATTCTGGATATCGAAAAATTAGAATCAGGCAATATTCCATTCGATTTTAAACATACGCGGATATTACCGCTAATAGAGCGGGCTATTGCTGATAATGAGTCCTATGGTTCACAATACGATATCAATTACAGGTTAATAAAACGTGTAGCTGATGATGCATATGTAATTGTCGATAGAGATAAATTTATGCAAGTGATGGATAATTTAATGTCGAATGCAGTGAAATTTTCACAAAAAGGTGCGACAGTCGATATCGGTGTTGAGTATTTCAATGATAATATACGCGTCAGTGTTACTGACCGTGGTAAAGGCATACCGATAGAGTTTCAGCCGAGCTTGTTCGAAAAATTTACTCAATCTGATTCTACAGATACGCGTTCAGTCGGTGGCACTGGTTTAGGCATGAATATAGTGAAAAAAATCGTTGAAAAACATAATGGAGAAATAAGCTTTGTTTCGCAAGAAAATGTTGGCACGACGATATACGTTGATATAAAAAATACCACAACTACGTCACCCGGTTTGTTTGCGACCGAGGAAACCCAATTGGATGATTGTATTCATCTCGGCGAGCCAGTTTCTAAAGAACAGGTTTAGGAGAATAGCGCTTAAATTTTTTCATCTTCTAGTTTAATACACCATACTCCCGGTCTCTGTTTCAGACTTGATGGTAAATCAGGGTGGCCTCAATCAATACGTTCGGGTAGCGTAATGCCTATTGCGCTAAACAGTGCTTCCAGGTTTAGTGGTTTTGCCAGGCATGTTTCGGCCCCTGCGCTGACGATTTGTTTTACGTTTTCGGGAGTATGGTAACCAGTCATGGCAATGATTCGAATTGAAGATGAACAGGGGTTTTCTTTTAATAATCGACAAACCGAAAATCCGTCAAGACCTGGCATCATTAAATCCAATAAAACAATATCGGGTTTAAATGTTTGTATCTGGCATCCCGCTTCGAATCCGTTGGGTGCAGTCTGTAATGTGATGTCATCAGGATGGCTGCCGAGTACTTCATAAATATATCGTGCAAGTTGTTCATCGTCGTCGACAATTAAAATGCGTAAACTGTCATGCGCGGGCGGTATGATCGAAATACCGTGTTTTCGAGCAAATAACTCGACGTGTTGTTTAGTATAGCGCCGGTGTCCGCCGGGCGTTGTTAACGCTGTTAACATGCCTTTTTGCGCCCATTGTCTTACAGTAACGGGCGAAACCATTAACATGTCTGCGACTTCATTTGGTGTCAGGTAATTTTTATTTTTCATATATAATTGAGGCTTTTTTCAGGTCAAATCGATTAATTAGATTAAATAGATTAAATAGATTAAGCAGCAATTAATATGCCATTTAGTCAAAAATAACCTGGTCAGTTAAACCAGAACACATTTAATACTAAGTCCAATCTTGAACATAATACCCTGTTTTGCAATTTAATTTTGTTTAAAAGTTAACAATTGTAAACATTTCTAAAGCCAAGCCATTTGACAACGATATTACTGATGATAATCAATTTATTCGAGTTTAGTGACTATGTCAGTTGCTATTGGCATAGGTTATGGGTAATTGATTAAATATAAATTGACCACCCGTGAACGGCAATTAAGTTAATCGTCTGACCGTGAATCAACTTCTGCCTCGCATGATTTAAACATTTAATTGTAAAGTTTCAAATAAAATTGTTGTCTAAAGACGGAATTTGTTTATGGGCGTAAACGTTGCAAAACGAATTGTAGAACAGGCAACGGGTGAATTACCGTCACCAACGGGCATTGCGCTCACTATTTTGCAACTTGCCCAACGCGACGATACTTCGGTAAAAGACATTGCCCGTGTGACCAAGTCAGACCCGGCGCTTTCCGGGCGTTTGTTAAAATTCGTGAATTCACCCCATGTTGGTTTGTCGCGTCCAGTTGTATCAGTTGAAACTGCAGTATCGATGCTTGGCATTCGTGTGGTTAGACAATTAGCATTAGGAATTTCTGTCCTTGCTAATTCACGTTCCGGTCCGTGCAAAAATTTCGATTACGCTCTTTTTTGGTCAGAATCACTGGCAACGGCATTTGCTGCAAAACTTTTATGTGAAAAAAATAAAATTACACACCCCGACGAAGCATTTGTTTTAGGTTTGCTTTGTCAAATTGGTATTCTAGGGTTGGCCAATATCTATCCGGATCAGTACAGCGCGATATATCCATCAGTATCTCAATCAAATATCAAGCAACGGTTAGCCAAAGAGCAGCAGGTGTTGGGTATTGAGCATATCGAGTTGACGTTAGCATTGCTACAGGACTGGGGTTTACCCGAGTTATTCCTTGATGCCGTGCAACAGTTTAAAACTGTGGATTCGGAGCCCTCGGTAGACGATTCCTGTAGCACGAAGTTAGCCCGTGTAATTAAATTTTCTTCTCTTATAGGAAAAGTATGTGTATCTGCATCTGAGGATGAAGACCTGCAGGCTAAAAAAGCAGCGCTACTAATAGAGAAAAGTAGTCAGTTTGATTTATCAACTGATGAAATCGAAAGTTTATTTGTCAATGTTGGGCAGCTATGGAAAGAGTGGGGCAGTTTAATGGAAGTGCCGGCTGTTGATGTGCCTTCTTTTTCCGAACTCATAGAATTGGCTAGCAAATATGATTCCAGCAGTCGCCATAAGGCAGGGTTGCGAGTTCTAGTAATAGATGATGACCCTCTGTTGGTGAAAATACTAAAGCAACAGTTGGAGAGCAATGGCCACTATGTGATAACCGCCACCAGTGGCCATGAAGGCTTGCAGGTAGCGCTGGAGGCCAAGCCACAATTAATCATCACCGACTGGATAATGCCTGACATGGATGGGATCACCCTATGTCGTTCGTTACGTGAAGCTCGTTTTGGCCAGCTTCTTTATATCATCATGCTGACAGTTCATGACGATGAAGCACATTTAGTTAAGGCGTTTGAGGCGGGTGCAGATGATTATTTAAGCAAGCCAATTAATGAAAATGAACTCATCGCACGTATATGTGCGGGTGATCGGGTAATTAAGCTGCAGCATGAGGTTGATAGAGAGCGACAGCATAATCACTTATATCTGGACACTGTTGAGGTTGCAATTGTTGCTCTGGATGCAAGCGGAAAAATTACCTTGGTCAATAGAAATGGGTGTGAATTACTTGGTTACAAAGAACGAGAGTTACTGAGCGAAAACTGGTTTGAGCTATTTGTTCCAGATCATCTCATAAAAAAATCGCAAAAGACATTTTCAAAATTAATGAACGGCGAGATCGAGTTAGCAAAGTACTGTACTAAAACGCTTGTTAAGTGTGCCAATAACGAAAAAACAATGTCATGGCATTACAGCTTTTTCTACGATGCTGAAGGAGATATAGACGGACTGTTGTGTGCGGGTGAAGATATTACAGAACGTATTCACTCAGAAAAAGAAAAACGTTTACTGGAAAAACAGTTGCAGCAGTCTCAAAAAATGGAATCGATTGGTCAACTAACCGGTGGTCTTGCACATGATTTTAACAATATTTTGGCCTCTATTATGGGCTACACAAATTTGGCACAAGAGCGTTTTTCTAAAGACAACGCAAAGTTAGCTGATTACCTCAACGAAGTGTACCAGGCTGGGGAGCGTGCCCGAGACTTGGTTGCGCAAATGCTGGCGTTTAGTCGCGGCGGTATTAGTGAACCGCAAGCGTTGGCGTTGTTACCGTTAGTGAAACAAGCCATCAGAATGCTTCAGTCTACAATTCCATCG
>VAPL010395211.1_pt1 | contig 22465 bp, 14 predicted proteins | sample 3395061 | NCBI WGS metagenome assembly VAPL01 (sample SAMN08290444, study PRJNA428436) | hydrothermal vent metagenome | isolation source: Deep-sea hydrothermal vent chimney 2 | place: Pacific Ocean: Juan De Fuca Ridge | depth 2182 m m | reverse complement strand
TTGGAAAATCTTTTTAATTTTGAAACAGCAGAATAGAGGGTTATCATGATTAAAAAAAAGCTTTTACTTTATTTCATATTGCTTGCCGGTGTTGCTTTCGGGCAGACAGTTAAAATCCCCATCAGCACTGATATTCAGGCACGAAATGGGAAACAATTTTATGTGCATACTGTCCAGAAAGGGCAAACGCTTTACTCCATTGCAAAGGCATATCAGGTAGGTCTGGACGAAATTTATTTTGCCAATCCGGGGACAAGACAAGGCATTCGCGTAGGACAAAAGATTTGGATTCCTACCGTAAACAGGGAAACGGAAATTAACCGGGAGGTAAAAGTTACCAATTTTGATTTCTTTTACCATGTGGCTGCTGCCGGAGAAACGTTGAACCATATCTCGTCTATCTATCTTGTCCCAAGACGTTATATCTTACTGGCTAATCCCGGGATTAAAGGCCCGTTAAAAGAGGGCGAATACGTTAAAATCCCCGTGGAAAGTGCTTATCCTGTTTTGGATGGGAAAGTAACCGGTGCTACAGTGCACAAAACATATACCGGTGGTATTCAGCCACAAAAAACAATCATTGAGCCGCCGGTTACAACACCTTCACAGCCGGTATCAACATCTGCGACAACCACTGGTCGGGCACAACCGGTCTCAACAGCCAAAGCATCCGGTAGCTTTAACCCCAACATTCCCATCATTCAAGACTACAGGCACGTAGTAATCCCCGGACAAACGATGGAGAGCATTGCCAAAAAATACGGAATTACCATAGCAGAGCTTAAAGCTGTAAACCCGGGGCTCATCAGCACTTTTCAGGGGGAACGGCTACGCTTGCCCGTAACGGCTAAAGTACCGGGATACCACCCCTCAGCGAAGGAGTTGCAACTAGCAAGAAAATACGAGTCTGCACCGGTAACAGTAGTCCATAACTCACACCACAACACGAAAACAGCGCCCTCAAAACCACAGTATTCCAGACAACAAAGTTTTGTGACTCATATAGTTAAAAGGAAAGAGACTTTATACAGTATTTCCAGGCTTTACGGGCTCAAACCCGAAGACCTTTACAAAGCCAACCCGGGGCTTACTTCAAATATAAGAATCGGGCAATCCATTAGGATTCCAAAAAAAAAAATAAGTACTGATTTTGTATATTACCAGGCACGGAAGAAAATATCCCTAAAAAAAATAGCCAGACTTTATCGTGTGAATGTGAGCATACTAACCAGCAACAACCCTTCTATTGGAAGGAGAGTGATTCCCGGGCAGGTAGTTCGTATTCCTGTGGGCGCACAAGCCCTCTTACTTGCAAAAGAGCAAAAACAAAAGGGTGGTAAACCTTCCGGCGAAAAAGCGGAAACCGGCGAAGAGGCTACTATGCCGGCTGCTACCTATGGCCGTTGCCAGGCCCGTCCACATAAGCGCACTTTTAAAGTAGCGCTCATGGTTCCCCTTTATCTCGAAGAAACCGACAGCATCAACATGACAGAGTTTATGATCCGGCAGCAGAAAAATTTTAGTCCTTTCCGTTTTATTGAGTTTTTGGAAGGAGCACTCGTGGCCTCAGATTCCCTCAAAGAGCAGGGTATGAACCTCAAGCTGTATGTTTATGATGTGGATCAAACACTAATCAAAACTTCCAAAGTTCTCACCCGCCCTGAGTTAAAAGGAATGGATCTGATTATCGGACCATTCTATAGCCGGAGTTTTAACCAGGTGGCACTTTTTGCCAACCATTTCGGCATCCCCATTGTTAACCCGCTCACCTTCCGCAGCCAAATTCTCAATCAGTACGACAACGTGGTGAAAGTTACCTCTGACGAGCATATGGAGTTGTCGCAGATTTCACCCCTAATTAAAAATGATTACACCCGCGACAAAGTCTTTGTAATATCACAAACATCGTATAAAGATGCCCGTGAGGTTTCCGCTTTACGCGACAGTATTCAGAAAGTATTGCCCGATTCCGTATATTATCCCAATTTCGACCTCATCAATATCGGTATTGCCGTTACTCAGCACAGCAAAGAAGAAAAGCGGCTTGAAAAAGCAAAAGAAAATCCTGAGGAAGTGGATACCATTCCCGTAACGAAAATCACTTTTAACGACACGCTGAATAATTATTATCTGGAGAATTATCCTGTAAACCCGGAAATACTGAAAGACTTTCAGTATGACAGTTCAGCCTTCGCTAACCGGCTTATTTCCATTGATTATGCTCGCGACAGCCTGCATCCGTTTGAAGCTAATGCATCGATTCTACGAAATAATCTGGTGGTGCTTTACGGAAACAATAAATCTTTTATCATGGATGCCATGAACCGGCTCAACGTATTGCGCGATACATTTAACGTTAAAATTATCGGCCTGCCTACCTGGGAAACGCTTGGGACGTTAAATTTACACCAAATGGACAACATGGAAGTTACCTATCCGGACAACTATTATGTTAACTATTCTTCTCCTGAATACACAGAATTTAACAACGTTTTTTATAGCCGTTACGGTACTTCCCCCGGTAGATATGGAGTATTGGGTTTTGACATCACATACTATTTTCTGGAATCAGTATTCCATTACGGTAAGCGCTTTATGCAATGCCTGCCTTTTCACAAACGCCGGGGTTTAAGTACGCAGTATAAGTTTGCACTCGTAAACCCGGGGAATGCTAATTTTGTAAATACTTATTGGAACTGGCTAAGAGTTAAAGACAACCAGCTTATCAAACTACCCGATGAATTATTAAAAAAGAGGGGTGCTCAGGGAAAATAGGCTACTACGGTACGTTTGGCTCTCACCTTTTGTCCGATCACTACGGCAGGTTTTGTACCCAGTGGAAGAAAGAAATCAACCCGCGAGCCAAAGCGTATCATTCCTATCTCTTCTCCCTGTTTCACCTGCTGATTAACTTCTGAATAAAAAACAATACGGCGAGCCATTATGCCCGCCACCTGCCGGATAAGCACATCTTTTCCTTCTTCTTTTCCCAAAACGATGGAACTGCGCTCGTTTTGCTCCGATGATTTAGGATGACGTGCCAGCAAATACTTGCCTTCGTGATATTTTGTATAGCGAATGGTACCGTCGAACGGGTACCAATTTACATGCACATCAAAGCCTGACATAAAAACGGAAATCTGTAGTCGTTTTTCTTTAAAATACTCAGGCTCATACACTTCCTCAACGGCTACTATGGTTCCATCGGCAGAAGACAAAACATGATCTCCACGGTTGGCTTCACGTTTGGGAAACCGGAAAAAATAAAGTGTCCAGATAAATAGTATGGCAAAAACTGAAATAAAAACAATCTTCACCGGAATAGGCATGGGAATAAGAGCAAAAAAAGCTATTATCATTCCATTGATTAAAAACGAATTACGTATAACCCTATACCCTTCTCTGTGAAATCTCATAAAATGTAAAGATAGAAAAATACAAAAGGTGTAGCATACAGGACAGCATCGAAACGGTCGAGTACGCCACCATGTCCGGGAAAGATTGTCCCGGAATCCTTTACGCCGGCATTACGTTTCAGTAACGACTCGGCCAAATCACCAAGATTAGCGGCAACGGATACTATCACACCAAGCCAGAGCCAATGTGTCATATCCAGATTTGATGCAAAGCGACTAAAAATCCAGGCAAAAACAAGAGTAAAAAGAAATCCACCGATGCTTCCCTCCCATGATTTCCTGGGCGAAAGTTTTTCGTAGAGTCTATGCTTTCCAATTGCTGACCCTATAAGGTAGGCAAACACATCATTGGCCCAAACCAGAATAAACAGAGCCAGTAATATCCAGGGAAAACTCAGGTTACCGCTTCCAATCCAAAATAGGCTGTTCATCAGCCCAAAAGGCAGTGCAATGTAAATCAACGCACTAAAACCGGCAGCAATCTGTATCCACGATGGTTTCGGCTGCCGAAAAAGTTCCACTCCTATCAAAATGAAGAAACTCAAAACAACGAGCAAAAGATTAGAGAAATCGATAACATTCATACCCGTTAACCCTATCAGGACATAAACAGCAACACCAAGGAAATAGTAAATAACAGTTCCCTGCGGCTTGGGATTGGAAGGAAACAGCTTCACGAATTCAGTAAGACCAATAACTGCGAAGCCTCCCATAAGTGCAAAAAATGCCCATGGAGACCATAGAATAGAGCCGATGACCAAAATAGCGAAGATGGCTCCGGTTAAAGCCCTGGTAACGAATTCTTTCAATGAATTATCTTTTTTTTCGGCTGCAAAGATAGCTATTTAACGAAAGCGAAATAAAAAAGGGCTTGCAGGATATACAACCTTTCAGCCGTATTTCAACTGTGAAGATCAATAAGCCCGTTGCATATCCTGACAAAAGGAAGTAGAATCCAAAAATTCTCCTAACTTTGGCATACAAAAGAATATTGAATTCCAAAGTCACCAGGAACCCATGGGCAATATAATCAGAAAAGGCGTCCTTCTTTTTTCCCTTTCCGCTTTGGTCATGCTCAGCTGGCAATGTATGAAGTCTACTAAGCCAGGAATTCCTCCGGATGTACTGCAGGTTATTCAACATGCCGGGCTCAACAGACCGGAGATGGTCAAAGCCATTGGCCGCTATGTGGAAGACAAAGACTCGCTGAAGCGTAAAGCGCTGTATTGTCTTATGGCACAAATGAGTAATAATTACACCGTTTACTACAGTGTGCAGGATACACTCGGAAACCATTATTCTTTTAACCCAAAAGATTATCCCGACTATCTGTCACTGAAACACGCGTGGGATTCAACGGAGCAAATCCAGGGAAACCTCATTTATCACGCCGACAGTTTCCGGGTTGATGATCAGACACTCAGCGGCAACTATCTCATAAACAATCTCAACGAGGCTTTCAAAACGCAGATAGATTTTCCCTGGTCAAAAAACTATGATTTTCAAACTTTTTGTCATTGGATTCTCCCCTACCGTGTTGCCAATGAGCAGCCGGAAGCTTTCCGGCAATATTTTCTAACGGAATATGGTCCGCTACCGCAAAAGTTCTATGATGTAAATGTCCATACGTTGGATGTGGCCACGTATCTCAACAAGCTTATCAATCAAAAAATTAATTACAAAGACACTTATAACAAAAATCTCAACGTACAGACCATTAGGCAACTGGAAAAATCAAGATTCGGAAACTTTTATGATATCAACGTATACAAGGTAAAAGTGCTACGTGCTTTCGGAATAGCGGCAGCCCTGGATTATGCTCCTTTTCTAGCAGATACCAATTTCGGTTATGCTTATACCACCGTTATTCTACCCGGAAAAAGTGAACTCATCCTCGAATATAACCACAGGGTGAAAGCACTGCACAAGCCGGGCAGGTTAGCTAAAGTTTACCGCCGTACTTTCTTCCGCGATAGTAGCAGCCTCTACACCATAAAAAAACTCCGGACAAGCACACCACCTTTTCTAGGCGATTATTATTACAGTGATATAACCAGCCGTTTGCAGTCGGCCAGTGTATGGCTCCGGCTTAACGACAATCCGAAATATGCTTATCTCTCTGTTTTCAATGATGGTGGATGGCATCCCATAAGCTGGGCAGCTCCAAAGGACTCTGTAGCACTTTTTAATAAAACGGGGATACATATTGTTTATTTACCAGTGAGTTATCAGAACCATATACTTATGCGTCTGGGTTCGCCATTTATTTTGGATAGCCGGGGAATAAAGCTCTTTTTAAAAGCAGACTTCTCCTTCAGGCAGCTGGTGACATTACGAAAAACAAGTCCACATGAAAAGATAAATCCGGGAGAGGAATATACACTTTACTTTTGGGATGGAAATTGGGAAGTACTTTCAAACTTCAGGGCAGGGAAAAACGGATATACGCTGGCTGTCCCCGCCAGGGCACTTTTCCTACTAATAAATGATGGTATTGACTTTAACGAACGTATTTTCATCATCGACAGGAAGGGGAGGCAGCAGTTCTACTAATTGGTTGTCACTTTCCAATTTTATGAGTTCAACCTACTTGGGTCAATAGTGTTTAAAAAGAAAAATAGCGTTACTTTTTCATTTCGGAGGTAAGGGGAACGCGGAGGTCGTTACGGTAGGCTACCACAAAAGCATCAGATATGCCGTGACTTCTGATCTCTTTGCCGGCGGCCATGGCAGCTGAATAATTTTGGAATGAGCCCACAGAGTACCGGTAAAGTCCATCCTGATGCGTTTCTACCACATGATAAGGTAAACGATAGCGTGTTTGCAGAACAGAGGCATTATGCAACGGTTTTGTTGTCGCCATAATTTGTACCCGGAACTCAAATCCTCGTGCAGCAGATTTAGCAGGTTTTATACTTTTCTCAGGAACGGACATTAACTCAATAGTTTGTGGCTGTTCGGTCGGTTTTACCGGTGCTGACGTGACGTTTATAGGATCAAAATTATAAATAGGAATAACCGGTTTTGATCTCTCTTCTTTTTGGTTGCAGCAAGGCTTTTGTCTGGGTTGTTTTTGTCTTTTGCGGCTTATTCTACTTCTGCTTCTCCTCCAACCCTGCCTGATATGGTAAGTAATCCCCACATTTGTAGAAAAAATCTGGTCATATTTAAAGCCATCGTGCCAAACGTCCACATCGTCGTTAAAAACAGTACGCAGCGTACCCCCAAGATTTATACCCCAATGGTCGTTGATACGATAATTCAGTCCAGCACCTACCGGAACAACTAAAGCGTTGGTTTTGTATGTATAGTTACCGCTTTTTGAACCACTTTTTATGGTCAGCCCGGTGATGCCATCGGTAAGTGCCGAGTTCCAAAACCCCCAGCCGACTCCCACCGTACCATAGAATGTAAAACGACGTCCGGACTTATAACCGGCAAAAAGATGGTTGAAATTGACATACACAAAAAGGTTAGCATCGTAATAACTTCCACTCAGACGAAAATCAACCTTAGTACCATCTGTTTTCTGATTTTTGTAACTTTTCAGACCGGCATAAGAAAAATCGAGGCCCACTCCCACAGCAGGAATAATCATTTTACGAACACTCATGCCGGTATAAATGCTAATCTCTCCTTTAAACTTCTGAAAATAGTTATGGTTAGAAGCATCCCCATAAAACTGCGAGAATCCCGGTTGGAGTTGAATAGCCCAATTATCTTTAAATGAATTCCCCGAATAAGGGTTCAACTCCTGAGCTAAAATCCCGGGAGTTTCAAAAAATAAAACTGCTATTATCAGCACAAACAAACGGGGTGTTTTCATAAGCGGGAACTTCATCAATTATTTCTGATCTTTATTACAATACTCCATTATATAATCGTGAGCAGGGCCGAAACCAAGCTCCAGAGCTTTGTTCCAATCTTTGCAAGCACCTTTTGTGTCGCCGAGGTAATATTCGGCCACCCCACGGTTAAAATAATTTCTGATCCAGTTTGAGTACTGCATAACATTGCCTGGATTTATGGACAGCGCCCGATCGTACGAGCTAACGGCATCGCCGTATCGGTGCATTTTACTCTGTGCATTACCGAGGTAGGCAAACAACATGAAGTCTTTGGCATCAGGCTTTGCCGCTAGGGCTTTTCTAAAATACTCGATGGCTTTAATATAATCGCCGGCACGGTATTTCAGGATACCCCAATTGTAATTGTTTTGGAAAGTATTGCTTTTGGACCCAACCGTTTCAGGTACCACTTTCACATATTTATCTTTGGCCGACTGGATAAAATTTTTGAATGCGTAATACCTTACTTCATAAAACTCCCTCCTAAACAGGTACTCTCGATGGTTGGGAGCAGTATAAATAGATTGAAGGTAATTATTATCAAAAGACTTTATGAGCCGGAAACGGCACACCTCATTTCCGTTGTTCTTGATTGGGTAAACGGCAATAATCAGGTCAGAACCATTGATTTCCTCTCCCAGGTGTGTTTGCTCGGCCTGTCCCACCAATATACTTTTCCAGTTTTTGTGCTCATAATCTTTGATTGTACCACGTGTGAGTATATGTAATCCAACGGCATATGCCTGATTAAACGGAACACTGTCGGGCCAAAGGGTAAAGAGTCGTTTTGTGGGAAAGACATAAAAATCGAGAGAAAGATAAGGCTTCCAGTTTTCTTTTAAAACAGGAAACTCATAGACGCCATCCCGATACTTCTTAATAAGCACACTGTATTGCTTGTTACCAATCATCAGGCTACGCATTTCAAACTGAATAAAATTATCCTGTCCCAGTTTCCGTATGCCCGAATTATTTCTGTTGGCTTTCTGGTCGCTAAAAGGAATTCTATTTCGCATGGAGTACCAGGCGCCGTTATTTTGTTTTGCCCATCCGGTAGCACGATTAATAACTGAAATCGGAGGGCTGAGGGAAGCATAATTAATCAGATCCTGTTCGGAAACCGTTTCGCACTTATTTTTATCCTTTCTCCTTTTCTCCTTTTTCTGAGCCATCATAAAAATGGGCATGGCAAGGAAAGCAAAAACAATAAAAAACCGGAAAAATATCGCTTTGTTTTTTAACATAAACGTCATCGTCATTATAAACTTCTCCTAAAGTTTGTAAATGTAAGAATATTTGTAAACTTTAAAATCCTTTATTCTCAAATATTTACCCGTTTTTTCAACATCGGTTTGTTAATTGAATTAGCTACAAAACAAGGACTTACAAAAACAACCGTTAAAAAGCAGGTTTTTATTCATCTGTGTGGAAGGTGCTTAAATCAACGCTTTTGCGGCCGCCAGAGCCTGAGGAATTCCCGAAACGTCCTTTCCACCAGCCATAGCGAACTGCGGTTGCCCACCGCCGCCGCCTTTTACATAAGGTGTAATTTTCCTGATAATATCTCCGGCATGATAGCGGCCCGACTTGGCTAAGGCATCAGAAACGCCCACGGCCAGATTCACTTTCCCCCTGTTTTCCAACGCCAGCACAACCACAACATTCTCACCCGTGGCACGCATCTGATGTACTAGGTTTTTGGCCTGTGCCGGATCTACATCTACCATTTTTCCGAGAAACAAAATATCGCCTATTTTCTCGGCATCACGCATCAAATTGGCAGCAAGATGACGTGCCTGTTCTTTTTGTAACTTCTCAACTTCTTTATGGCAGGCAGTGTTTTCTTCAAGAAGATGCTCCACAGCCTGCACAGGGTTAACCTGTACTTTGAAATAAGATTTTATATTTTTCAATAACGCCAGCTGTTCATCAATAAAAGCTTCGGCGGCATCGGCAGTAACGGCTTCGATACGGCGTACACCGGCAGCTATACCACTCTCGGAGATAATTTTAAAACAACCTATTTGTCCGGTAGCCGGCACATGGATGCCACCACAAAGTTCCACTGAGTAATTCGGATCAAAAGTTACTACGCGCACTTTATCGCCGTATTTCTCACCGAACAAAGCCATGGCGCCCATCTTTTTAGCTTTTCCAATGGGCACATCCTGCTGAATATCAGAAGGTATGTTTTCCCTGATTTTTTTGTTCACGATTTTCTCGACTTCCTTAATCTCTTCTTCGCTCATTTTAGCAAAATGGGAGAAGTCGAACCGCAACCTGTGCGCATCGACAAGCGAGCCTTTTTGCTCCACATGGTTACCCAACACACGGCGCAAAGCAGCATGCATCAAATGGGTTGCACTGTGGTTATCAGCCGTTAACGTACGCTTTTCTGCATCCACCTCGGCCCGAAAAACAGCTTCCGGATTTTTGGGTTCTTCTGCCACATAATGTACCCGCAGGTTATTTTCATTTTTCACATCCGTAACATGCAGCGTTTCATTTTCGGAAACAAGAAGGCCGGTATCGCCTACCTGTCCTCCCGACTCGGCATAAAAGGGGGTTTTATCAAGTACAACTTCAAAAAACGTTTCTTTTTTACGGCTTACCTTGCGGTAACGTACAATACGCGCCTCGCAATGTAATTGTGAATACCCTACAAATTCTGTTTCAGAAGTATCAGAAATTAATTCTATCCAGTCGTCGGTAGTTTTTGCTGCTGCTTTCCGCGAACGATATTTCTGGCTTTCAAGACCTCTGTGAAAGCCTTCCATGTCCACATCCAATCCTTTTTCGTGTGCCATAAGGCGGGTAAGATCGATGGGGAAACCGAAAGTGTCAAACAACTCAAAAGCAAAGTTGCCCTCAATCACTTTTTGGCTGTTATTCTTTTCAAGATATTGTTCAAATCGCTTCATACCCAGCGAAAGCGTTCGTAAAAAGGCCACCTCTTCCTCTTTTATTACCATACTCACAAGTTTTTGCTGACTGGCAATTTCCGGAAAGATATCCTTCATCTGGTTTACCAGCACAGGAAGTATTTTGTAGATAAACGGCTCATCAAAGTCAAGAAAAGTAAAACCATAACGCACTGCACGCCTCAGGATACGCCTGATTACGTAACCTGCACCCGTATTGGAGGGTAATTGTCCATCGGCAATGGTAAAAGCCACCGCCCGCAAATGGTCGGCAATAACACGCATGGCAATATCTTTTTGCCTGTCAACGCCATATTTCTCTCCGGCAATTTTAGCCAGAGAATCTATCAGCGGCATAAAAATATCCGTATCGTAGTTGGAACGAACACCCTGCAACACCATAGTAAGCCTCTCAAAACCCAGGCCGGTATCAATATGTTTCTGAGGAAGTGCGTTCAGAGAGCCATCAGCAAGTCGGTTAAACTCAATGAACACGAGGTTCCAAATTTCAATGACTTCCGGATGGTCGGCATTGACCAATTCACGGCCGGGTATTTTGGCTTTTTCCTCATCACTACGCAGGTCTATATGTATTTCGGAGCAAGGGCCGCAGGGACCGGTTTCGCCCATTTCCCAAAAGTTATCTTTTTTTGAACCCGGCAGAATCTGTCCTGCCGGAATGTGTTCCAGCCAATATCGCTGTGCCTCTTCATCTTTTCCAAGGCCATCACTTCCATCTCCACCAAAAACAGTAACATAGAGGCTGTTTTTGTCAATTTTAAATACTTCCGTAAGTAGCTCCCACGCCCAGGCTATGGCTTCTTTTTTAAAATAATCGCCAAAAGACCAGTTTCCCAGCATCTCAAACATGGTGTGATGATAGGTATCGTGTCCTACCGCTTCGAGGTCGTTATGTTTTCCTGAAACACGCAGACATTTCTGTGTATCGGTAACACGCGGATTTTTTACAGGCACATTACCAAGAAAGATATCTTTAAACTGGTTCATACCGGCATTGATAAACATCAGCGTTGGGTCATCTTTCACCACAATAGGAGCTCCGGGAACAATTTTATGTTGCTTTGATTGAAAGAATTCGAGAAATGTGTTGCGTATCTCTAATGAAGTCATAAACAAGAAATTAACTATTATCGGTTGATATGTAATTATTATTAGGTTGCAAATTTACGTCAATTTATTAATTTTGCGCCTGAAAAGGATTGGAATATGGCCAAAACCAAATATTTTTTTAACGAAAAAACGCTCTCTTACGACGAGATAAAACTTACGCACGGGCAGAAATTATTTCGTTTCTTTCTCTTTCTTTTTTCAGCCATAGCGCTTACTGCAGTATTTGTGTTTATTCTGTTCAATTATTTTAATTCTCCAAAAGAGTTAATACAAAAGCGCGAAATTGCCGAATACAAATTGCAATACCGCATCATGAATGACAAGCTCAACAAGATGCAAAAGTTGATGGACGAACTTGAATACCGGGATGACAACATCTACCGTGTTATTTTTGACGCGGAACCTGTTCCCAAATCGGTAAGAGAGGCCGGCATCGGTGGTGTAAACCGGTATGTTAATCTGGAAGGTTACAACGAGTCGAAGCTGTTGATTGAAACGGCCAAAAAGCTGGATCGGTTGACAAGTGAAATTTATGTGCAGTCTAAGTCGTTCGACAAAGTGTTTGCCATGGCACGTAACAAGGAGAAAATGCTGGCCAGTATCCCGGCAATCCAGCCCATACGAAACATTGACATGCGCCGTATTTCATCTTATTTTGGTTACCGTATTGATCCTTTTTACAAAGTAAAAAAATTCCATGAAGGACTTGACTTCTCTGCCCCCACGGGTACGCCTGTACATGTTACCGGCGATGGTAGAGTGGTGCGTGTAATCCGTTCCAACCGGGGTTACGGAAATGAAATCCTCGTGGATAATGGCTATGGCTATATGACCAGATATGCTCATTTAAGTGCTTTTAAAGTAAAAAAAGGACAACTTGTAAAACGAGGACAGGTAATTGGTCTGGTAGGAGATACGGGAAAATCGACAGCTTCCCACCTGCATTACGAAGTTATCAAAAACCATCGTCCTATCAACCCAATAGACTTTTTCTTCAACGACCTTACACCGGCCGAGTATTCTAAAATGGTGGAACTTTCGAGAATTCCAACTCAGTCGATGGATTAACTAATATGCCATGGCACAGAAAATCTATTTCCGGATTGGCGAAGTGGCCAAAAAATTTAATATCCAGACTTCTTTGATTCGATACTGGGAAAAAGAATTTACCTTTATCAAACCAAAAAAAAGCCTTAAGGGCACCCGCTTGTTTACCCAAAAAGATGTGGATAACTTTGAAATAGTTTATCACCTGATCAAAGAAAAAGGTATGACTATCCAAGGAACCCGTGAATATTTCAAAAAACATTACGACAGCCAGTCGCTGGATAAACTACAGGTTATCAACACACTAAAGCGCACCAGGAGCCTACTAAAAGAAGTCAGGGATGTATTGAACAACTCCACAAAATAACATTTACAATACCCTAATAATTGGGAAAGGATAATCAAGGCCGGTTTAAAAATACTCTCCTTTTGAGAGGTAACTCCGCACATAATCGTCAACACCAGCTTCCAGCGAAGTAAACGGTTTGTCGTAGCCGGCTGTACGAAGTTTTTTCATATTTGCTTCCGTAAAATACTGGTATTTGTCACGGATATCTTCCGGAGTATCAATGAATTCGATAACTGGCTCAGTATCCATGGCCGCAAACGTAGCTCTGGCCAGGTCCAGAAAAGTACGGGCTTTCCCGGTACCGAGGTTATACAATCCCGAGGCTGGCCGATGATACATCAGAAACCAGATGACATCGGTCAGATCTTTCACATAAACAAAATCACGCAGCTGCTCACCATCCTTAAAATCGGGACGATGGGAGCGAAACAGACGCACTTTGCCTGTTTCCCTAATCTGATGAAAAGCATGAAAAATAACAGAAGCCATACGTCCTTTGTGGTATTCATTGGGACCGTAAACATTGAAAAATTTCAGACCGGCCCAGAAAGGAGGTTGTTTTTCCTGTTTTAGCATCCACTTGTCGAAATCATTTTTTGAGTTCCCGTAAGCATTCAGCGGCTTCAGCTTTTCCACAATCTCGTGGTTATCGTCATAACCAAATTCGCCGGCACCATAAGTAGCTGCCGAAGAAGCATAAATAAGCGGAATATTATTGTTGGCACACCTAATCCAAATCTGTTTGCTGTATTCCAGATTCAAAACATTGAAAATGTTTACATCAAATTCTGTTGTATCGGTACGGGCCCCCATATGAATGACCTGTTCGATATCTCGGGCATGTTCATCAAACCATTGGAAAAAATTGTCACGCTGAACTTTCAGTGTGTATTTTTTCTCTTTCACATTATTTTCTTTGGCTCTTTTAGTGAAGTCATCCACAATCACCACATTCCCTACCCCTTCCATGTTTAGCTTTTGCAACATAACGCTGCCTATAAAACCTGCTGTTCCGGTAAGTACAATCATCTTCTGTTTTTCTGCAAAATTAATAGAATTTGTTAATAACCTGCTTCCGGATTTCCAATGGCAAGGGCAATAAAATTTACTTTTGCAAAGCAGATAAATTTACGGAAAAGTGAAAGATTTTTTAAAGGATTTAAACAAAGAACAATACGAAGCAGTTGTACATTCCGAAGGTCCCTCGATGATCATTGCCGGTGCAGGCTCGGGGAAAACCAGGGTACTCACCTACCGCATCGCCCACCTGTTGGAAAAAGGTGTTGACCCTTTCCACGTATTGGCACTAACCTTTACCAACAAGGCAGCCCGCGAAATGAAAGAGCGTGTGATTCAACTGATTGGAGATGGGGAAGCACGCAACGTGTGGATGGGAACGTTTCACTCTGTCTTTGCAAAAATTCTGCGCATCGAAGGGCACCATCTCGGCTATCCTTCCCATTTTACTATCTACGATACTGACGACAGCAAGAAGCTTATCCGCAACATAATCAAAGAGATGAATCTCGACCCCAAAGTTTACGTACCCAATTATGTACGAAACAGGATTTCCATGGCCAAATCTCATATCATCAGTCCGGAAGACTATGCCGTAGATCCGGAAATCATAACAGCCGACGAAAGTGGTGCCAAACCACTGATAAAAGATATTTATAAAAGTTATAATGCGAGGCTGAAGCGGTCGGATGCCATGGATTTTGACGATCTGCTTTTCAACACCTACATCCTTTTCCATAGTTTTGCCGAGGTGTTGTATAAATACCAACAGAAATTCCGGTATATCCTTGTGGATGAGTACCAGGACACCAACCAGGCACAGTATCTGATTGTGAAAAAGCTGGCTGCCAATACCGAAAACATCTGCGTAGTGGGCGACGATGCACAGAGCATTTATGCTTTTCGCGGCGCCAACATTCAAAACATCCTGAATTTCAGAAAAGATTATCCCGACTATAAACTTTTTAAGCTGGAACAAAATTACCGTTCTACAAAAGTCATCGTTAGTGCTGCCAACAAAGTCATCACCTTCAACAAAGAGCAGATAAAGAAAACGGTATGGACAGACAACGGCGAAGGAGAGAAAATAGGTTTTATCAAAGCCACGAGCGACAATGAGGAGGGAAAGCTGGTAGCCGATGCCATTTTCTCCACGAAGATGAACCAGCAGCGCCCCAACAGCGATTTTGCCATTCTTTACCGTACCAACGCACAGTCGCGGTCTATGGAGGAGTCGCTGCGGAAACTCAACATTCCGTACCGGATTTACGGCGGGCAGTCTTTTTACAATCGCAAGGAGATCAAAGACTTGCTGGCTTATTTCCGGATTGTCATCAATCCTAACGATGAAGAAGCCCTGCAACGCAGTATCAGCACCCCTTCGCGGGGCATCGGTAAAACCAGTATGCAACACATCATTGTAACGGCAGAGGAACAGGGGGTCAGCATGTGGGAAGTGATAAATGACCCGCAAAAATATGCACTTAAAGTAAACTCCGGTATCCTGAACAAGCTTTCCGGTTTTGCCACCATGATTAAAAGTTTTGCTGCTGAAATGAAGAAAAAAGAGGCTTACGAAGTGGCCAAACTGATAGCCAATGGGTCCGGACTTATCCGCATGTTTCGCGAAGAGGAAACACCTGAAGGCATCAGCAGGGTAGAAAATATGGAAGAACTGCTCAACAGCGTGAAAGAGTTTAGCGAACGGGGGGCGGAAGCTAACGAAGGAGATCTGGAATCGCAGGGAAGCCTGGAAGAGTTTATGCAGGAGGTGGCTCTGTTTACCGATGCCGACAAAGATGACGACGACAAAGATAAAGTATCGCTTATGACTATCCACGCTGCCAAAGGATTGGAGTTTCCGTTCGTTTTTATCGTGGGACTGGAAGAAAACCTTTTCCCCTCGGTACAATCCATCAGCACACGAGCGGACCTGGAAGAAGAACGCAGGCTGTTCTATGTTGCCCTCACCCGCGCCAAGAAAAAGGTAACCTTATCGTATGCTGAAAGCCGATACCGCTGGGGGCAGTTTTCCTTCTCAGAGCCAAGCCGCTTTCTTGAAGAAGTTGATGAAAGTCTGCTGGATATTCCCCACAAAACAGCTTTGAAAACAGCACCTTCCGGAAATGGTTTATCCAGTACAAGCAATTACTATCCTCCTTCCGGGAAACGCAACCTAAAACCGGCAGGGACGACTACCTCTGTATCAGCATCTACTGATTTTCAGCCGGATGACACAACCGGTCTTGTGATAGGAATGGAAGTAGAACATCCCAAATTCGGCAAAGGAAAAGTAGTGGCCGTTGAAGGAATGGGCCCCAATAAGAAAGCCACTGTATTTTTTCCGGGTGTTGGAAACAAAAACCTGCTGCTGCGCTTTGCCAAGCTCAAAATCTTGGGATAGCAGGACGACATAATGAAGCTTTAACTTCTGTATCTTGATTATAATATTCGTCTGTTTTTTGGCAGAAAATCACAAATAACAAATTCAAAAAAAAATAATTCTCAAACAGAAATCCAATTGTTTGGTATTTCGATATTGATGATTAGAATTTATTTGGGTTCTGTGGTTTTGAATTTGTCTTTTCCAGTTTATCCGATGCTGATGCCTGAATAGCTAATGTATTCGAAATAGAAAATCCCACCTGTTTAATAAATATTTACGGTAAGCTTACCGTCTCACAATCTAATATTTCCTCTATTTTATACGTCTTCGGTGATTTTCTCCTTTTTTTTCGGATATTTGGCACTTCAAAGACAGGTTTTTACAAATTCAAAATGACTATGAAAAAAATAACATTACTTCTCCTTATGACTTTTCTGTTGAGTTTGGGATTATTTATATCATCCTGCAAACAGACACAGCAACATAAATCGTGTGATGAATGCGGCAAAATGGGACTTCCGGTAAGCGAGATGACCATCTCTCAGATGCTGGATGGGTACCATACCCATCGCTTCACAGTACATCAAATTGTGGAGACATATCTTACGCGGATAGATGCGATGAACAAAAAAGGGCCACACTTAAATGCCATAATTACTGTTAACCCTGATGCACTGAAAATTGCCGATTCATTAGACAAACTTCTGGCTGCCGGCAAATCCACAGGTCCCCTTTTTGGTATTCCGGTTATTTTGAAAGACAACATTGATACACATGATAAAATGGCTACCACAGCAGGCTCCAGAGCATTGGCAGGCTCGCATCCGCTACACGATAGTTGGGTAGCTCACAAGTTGCGGGCAGCCGGAGCCATTATTCTCGGCAAAGCCAACCTGAGCGAATGGGCAAACTTCCGCAGTAGTTTCTCCTCCAGCGGTTGGAGCGGTGTGGGCGGACAGGCCAGAAATCCTTATGTCCTCGACCGTAATCCCTGTGGTTCCAGCTCCGGGCCGGGCGTGGCAGTATCTGCTAATCTTGCCATGACAGGCATCGGCACTGAAACCGACGGTTCCATCATGTGTCCTTCCAACGCCAACGGGCTGGTAGGTATTAAGCCTACCGTCGGGCTCATCAGCCGCAGCGGCATAGTTCCCATCTCTTTTACACAAGATACGCCCGGTCCAATGACACGTACTGTTACAGATGCTGCCATTATGCTGGGGGCACTCACCGGTGTCGATTCCACTGACAGCAAAACACTGGCGAGCAAGGGACATGCTTACCATAACTATACTCAGTTTTTGAAAAAAGGCGGCCTCAAAGGCAAACGTATCGGCCTTTACACTGCTCCTTTGGGAAAAGATTACAAGGTGGATACACTTATGTACAGAGCCGTCCGGTTTCTGGAAAGCCGCGGAGCCACTATTGTAAAAATTAATCACATCTTGCAACCCCACGTGGAATCCAGCTCCTTTCAGGTGTTGTTGTACGAATTTAAAGATGGACTAAACAAATATTTTAAGTCGTTGGGACCAGAGGCTCCGGTGAAAAGCATGAAAGCACTGATCGCCTTTAACAAGAGCGATTCCGTAGAATTAAAATACTTCGATCAGAAGCTATTGATTGAGGCGGAAGCCAAAGGTGATCTGAATAGTCCGGAATACAAAAAAGCATTGGCAACCATGTTGCAGGGTAGCCGCCGGCAAGGTATCGACCGTGTGATGGATAAAAATCATTTGGATGCTATCATCGGCCCCACAGGAGGTCCGGCCTGGAAAACCGATCTTGTAAATGGCGACCATTTCATGGTAGGTTGTTCTTCGATAGCAGCTATTTCGGGTTATCCCAATATTACAGTTCCCATGGGCTTCATCCAGGGGTTGCCGGTGGGAATTTCTTTCTTTGGAAGAGCCTGGAGCGAACCTGTATTGATACGGATGGCTTATGACTTTGAGCAGGGAACACATGTCCGTAAAGCACCTCAATTCATAAAAACCGATTCGCAGTAAACCGTCATTCATAAAATCAGAAATTTGAAAAAAAATTTGAAAGTCATAGGTTTTGATGCAGATGACACCCTCTGGGTCAACGAAACCTATTACCGCGATACTGAAAAGGATTTTGTAAAACTCCTGCAAGAGTTTGCCAATGAGGAAATCGTGATGAGCACGCTTATGGCCACGGAGATAAAGAACTTACCTTTGTATGGTTATGGGGCAAAAGGTTTTATGCTTTCGATGATGGAAACTGCGGTTGAGGTCTCTCAGAACAAAGCCGATGCCGAGATAACTGGCGACATCATCAGGTTGGGAAAAGAATTGCTAAATAAGCCGGTGGTTTTGCTCGATGGCGCACATAAAATCCTACAGCAGCTCAAAGGCCGTTTTCCGGTAATTCTTATCACTAAGGGCGACTTGCTGGATCAGGAACGGAAACTACGAAAATCGGGACTGGACAGCTGTTTTCATCATATTGAAATTATGAGTGACAAAAAAGAAGAAAATTATGACAAGCTGCTGAACCGGATTGCAGTGAAACCCAAAGAGTTTATGATGGTAGGAAATTCTTTGAAATCGGATGTACTTCCCGTGTTGAAATTGGGTGCCTGGGGAGTACACATCCCCTATCACACAACATGGGTTCACGAAGAAACGGATGAAGATCCACGGCAGTGGGAACGTTTCCTGTCAGTAAAAAATCTTTCGGAACTATTGAATCTTTTGAATCGGGAAACGAGCCGTTGACGTAGAAAACCTTTGCAGAGGCACAAGCATCCGATTGCTATTTCCCGGCTATGGACGTCTGAAGCAGAAAGATGAAAAATACTTCATGCGCCACCCTCCGTTTGCAGAGAATTAATTACTTTTGCAGCCTCAAACAATAGGGGTGCCTCAATACACGGGCTGAGATCATACCCTCTGAACCTGATGCGGGTAATGCCGTCGTAGGAAAAAGAGTACTGCCCCACTTCAAAAAAAGGTTTTCCTCTATTGATTTAATTTTATTTAACTTAAATCAATTAAGTCATGCAAAAAAATATTTTATTATTATTCATCATCTTACTGATGCCCTGGCTATTAAAGGCGCAGATTAACCTGTCCGGAAACATCACCAGTCAGGACAACCACCAACCGCTTACCGGTGCCAATGTTATTTTGGGAGAGGCATTTATGGCGACAACATCCGACAATGGTGGGAATTTCTCCTTTAAAGATTTAAAACCAGGAGAGTACACTTTAAAGGTAAGCTTTGTGGGTTTTAAAAGGCTTAAGATGCAGGTAGAGCTTACAAAAAGCAAGCACATAAACATAATGCTCAAGCCCACAAGTTATCTTAGTGATGAAGTCATCATTTCGGCCACCCGCGTGAGTGCTTCTTCGCCAACAACCCACGAGAATATCAGTGGTAAGACACTGAACAAAAGCAATATGGGGCAAGACCTTCCCTATCTGCTCAAAATGACACCCTCGCTTGTAGTCAGCTCCGATGCAGGTGCCGGCGTGGGCTATACGGGCATGCGTATTCGCGGTGTGGATCTAACAGGTATCAACGTAACGCTCAACGGCGTTCCGGTAAATGATGCTGAATCGCAGGGTGTTTATTTTGTTGACCTCCCCGACATGGCCTCTTCAGTTGACAATATCCAGATACAGCGTGGAGTAGGCACATCGGGGAATGGCTCGGCAGCCTTTGGCGCCAGCATCAACATCAAAACCGACCGTTTCAACCCCAATGCTTTTGCAGAGATCAGCAGCGCGGCAGGTTCGTTCAGTACTTCCAAAAACACCCTGAATTTTGGAACAGGGCTGTTAAACAAACACTGGGTTATCAGCGGCCGGCTTTCGCGCATCACTTCTGACGGATACATCGATCGTGCCTCTTCCAACCTGCGATCCGGATATTTTTCAGCCGGATATTATGGCAAAACGAGTGTTTTTAAAGCTATCGCGATGTTGGGACATGAAAAAACTTACCAGGCATGGTACGGCGTTCCAAAAGACAGCCTGGCAACCAACCGTACATATAACCCAGCCGGCGCTATTTATGATAACCAAGGAAACCTGACCGGTTATTACAAGAATCAGACGGACAATTACACCCAGAATTATTATCAGCTGCACTACGCTCATCAGTTTAACAAAAAGCTAAATATGGCGGCAGCACTTTTTCTGACACGCGGTTTCGGCTATTACGAATCTTATAAAAATAATCAGAAGTTTTCCAAATACGGCATGAATGATACCATCATCGGCAACGATACGATTGGCCGCACTAACCTGGTACGACAAAAATGGCTAAATAATTATTTCTACGGTTTCAACCTAACGGGAAATTATAAAACTATGCGCAGCACTTTCTCCTTTGGCGGAGGCTGGAATCATTACGATGGTGACCATTACGGGAAAATTGTATGGGCACAGGTTGCCCGCCTCGGTGATTATGACCGTAACTGGTATTTCAACACAGGATTAAAAACTGATTATAATATTTTTGCAAAATGGAGTTACCGTATCAACGAGCATTTCAACATTATGACCGACCTGCAGTACCGCGTTATCAATTACCAGATAAAAGGAATCCATGACGACTTCCGCAACCTGACACAGGAACATAACTTTTACTTCTTCAATCCCAAAGCCGGAATTTCTTATGCGTTAACCCCCCGGAGCAATTTCTATTTCTCTTTTGGTGTATCTCATCGCGAACCCAACCGCTCGGTATATCGCGATGCCGACCCGCAACAGGATATTCGCAGTGAACGGCTAATGGATTATGAGCTGGGATATAAAATTGTCAAAACAAAACTCTCGCTTAGTGCCAACCTGTACTTTATGGACTACAAAGACCAGCTGGTTATGACCGGGAAAATCAACAACGTAGGAACCGCCATCCAGACAAACGTACCCAAAAGCTACCGGATAGGGGTAGAAATTTCAACAGCCTGGCAGGTTACAAATAAGCTGGTATGGAATGCCAACGTTAGTCTGAGCCAGAACAAGATTAAAAATTTCACCGAATATGTGGACAACTGGAACTACTGGGATGATCCGGCCAACGAGCCATACCAATATGAGAAAAATATGGGGACCACCAACATCTCTTTTTCTCCGGGAGTGGTAGCCGGGAGTGTTCTGAAGCTCTCGCCGGCGAAAAATCTCAATATTTCATGGGTATCAAAATACGTGGGACGGCAATATATTGACAACACTTCAAGCAAAGAGCGAAGCCTGCATCCTTACTGGGTTAACAATTTGCATTTCAACTACAGCATTCATCTACGTGGAATAAAAATGCTGGGGTTTATGCTGAACCTGAACAATATTTTCAGTACCGAATACGAAACCAACGCCTGGGTTTACCGTTATGTGTATAATGGTGCCGAATCGGAAATGAATGGTTATTTCCCACAGGCAAAATTTAATTTCATGGGAGGGATAAGGCTTAAGTTCTAATTAGGGAAACAAGTTTAAACCACTGTAACTCAATGTATTCGGATTGATTATCCAAATGAGAATATAGCAGAAAACTAAATTCTTTTCAAAGCCCCGGCTCGTTTCAACGAGCCGGGGTTTTTAATATTGCCTCAGTACTTCACGGTAACGGGAACCGTTGGGGGCATCTACCTCACTGAGAATGTTAATCATAGCATTCTTTTCGACGGGGGTAGCTTTGGAGAAAATATTAATTATTTCACTCCGTTTGGCATCTAGCAGCAGTTGCAGGTCGTACAAACCCGGCCGTTTGTTGTAAACCTTTTTCAACAACGAGAGTGAATTCAGTATCACTTTTCTACCTTCTACCGCATTGCCGGCCATAACGTCAAGTCCTTTCCTGTGGTATTGATACAAAAAAGTACGCAACGGCTCGTAAGCTTTGTTTAAGTATTGCTCCACAAAATGGTATCTGTTTTTTTCACTTTCGAAAGATTGCCAGCCGGTATATCCCGAATTCTGTGCAGACTGTACCACCGACATGGCTTTCTGATAATAAACCGTACCGCCATTCAAAGCAAAGGAATCGAAATCAATTCCGAGCATCATATAGGAATAAAACGCGAGCAGAGAAGTCAGGTTATCAGAGTAAGTTCCTTCAGAAAAGTTCATTGCCTGTGATGGCGTGTATTTAAACCGGATATTTTTATCTATCATATTCAACAATGGCGAACGGTAGCTGGTATTGAATACCGGACGTTGCATAATGATGCTAAAAGTACCTTTAAATTCGTCTGAAGAGATAATCTGACTAACGGTGAAAAGCAAGGTACATTCTATGCGCTCTTCGGGAGCAAAATTATAGGTACTCCATTTCCGGTTATTCATGAAATCGGTCATTGCCGTTTTCAAATCACT
>VAPL010985418.1_pt1 | contig 22493 bp, 22 predicted proteins | sample 3395061 | NCBI WGS metagenome assembly VAPL01 (sample SAMN08290444, study PRJNA428436) | hydrothermal vent metagenome | isolation source: Deep-sea hydrothermal vent chimney 2 | place: Pacific Ocean: Juan De Fuca Ridge | depth 2182 m m | reverse complement strand
CTCGGGCATTGCGGCGGCGAATGAGTTGCGCAACCCGGGTTCCGCCCAGTGTCGTCGACAGTCGTAATTGATTGCCGCCGGTCATGAAAACGCCGTCGCACTTTTCGATGTAGTCGACATCGGTCCCGATCTGGCAATCTTCGCGCGTGATGAACGGCAGCACTCTGGCGTGCTTGACGCCGATCTCGCGAAACAGTTTTTCGTAATTGCGGCCAGTATCTTCGAGATCGGAAGCCGTCGGAATAATCCCGATTCGGGATTGCTCGCCACCGCAGACGGCGATAAACCGGTCGAGTATTTCGCGGTTGTTCAGCTTTTCCTCAGCGCCACCGATTGGAATGATGTAACCACGGTCTACGCCGGAAATATTATTTGCAGGACACATGAAATAGAGCTCCGCCCGCGACACGCGAGCAAGGATATTAAAGAGGTGTGAAAAAGGTCGTGTATTTTACACAAGATTCCGGCAATTCCGGCGCTTAATCCGGCAAAATAACCAGAAGCGATTCTCAGGGCCATTTCATGACTGACAACACCGCGCCACTCGGCCGGAATACCGACTATCCGGACCAATATACGCCCGAACTGCTGTTCGCGATCGCGCGCAGCGCCAGCCGCGAGGCATGTGGCATTAGTGAACCCCCATTTCGCGGCACCGATATCTGGAACGCCTGGGAATTGACCTGGCTAAATCTGCGCGGTCTGCCGGTCGTCGCGACCGCGGAGATTCGGGTGCCGGCAAGCACCCCGAAGCTGATCGAGTCGAAGTCTCTGAAACGCTACTTGAATTCGTTCGCGATGAGCCGCTACGGCGCACCCGATGCAGTAGCCGAACGAATTTCCGCAGACTTAAGTCAATGCGCTGAAGGTCGAGTGCGGGTGTGTATCGCGCTGCCCGGCGATGGCGAGGCTGCGGCGAATACGCTATCAACGCTGCCGGGTGTATGCCTGGATACGCTACCCGTGACTTGCAGTAGCAACGGGGCGGACGCAACGCTGCTTGCTGCCGATCCCGGCACTCGCGTCGCAGAAGACGTGCACACACACCTGCTGCGCAGCCTTTGTCCGGTCACCGGGCAACCCGACATCGGCAGTCTTGCTATTCGCTATCGCGGTGCGAGGATCGATCCTTCGTCGCTGTTGCAGTACGTCGTGTCCTACCGCCAGCACGAAGATTTTCACGAGGCCTGCATTGAGCGCATGTTTGTCGATATTCTGGATCGCTGCGGCCCTGAAGAACTGAGCCTCTACGCACGTTATCAACGTCGAGGTGGCATCGACATCAACCCGTTTCGCAGTAATTTTGAGGACTGCCCGGAAAATATCCGTCTGTGGCGCCAGTAATCAGCCAGACCCGATGTCCTCGGCATCCAGCTTGTGCCCCCAATCCTGCTTGGCGCTCAGATAGCGACGATTGTTGTCACCGACACCGCTAACGTGCTTTACGCGCGTGATGTCGCGCAAACCGCGCTCAGTCAGATCGTCCACTTTTTTCGGATTGTTGGTCAGCAGGCGAATTGGCTGCGCGCCCGCGAAATACTTCAACAGCGACGCGGCGTCGCTAAAATCCCGCGAATCGTCCGGCAAGCCCAACGACCGGTTCGCCTGATAAGTGTCTTCACCGGCATCCTGCAGCAAATAGGTCGCCGCTTTCGCCCACAAACCAATACCGCGGCCTTCGTGTCCCGACATGTAGATGATCAGACCACCTTCTGCGTCATCCTGAATCCGCTGGATCGCGGCGTGCAGTTGCGGGCCGCATTCGCAACGCTGCGAACCAAAAACATCGCCGCTGAGACAACTCGAATGCACGCGTACCAGTGGGCTCTTCCAGCTCTCGGGATCACCGATGACGAGTACGCTGTTAACCGCCATGAACGAGGCCAGCGTCGCAAAAGACTGCTGACTATTTTGTTGACGCAGATCGTCGGCCAACCCCTCGATCTTGCTCAGCTCTGTATTGCGGACGCAGGCATACCACTGCACGTCGACTTTCGTCGCACACAACTGCAACGGCAATGGAATCGGCCCGAGGATGCTGATGAACGAACCGCCCGGCAGCGTCCGGGCAGCATCCCTGCGAACGCCGTCATCGTCAATCTGGAATAACTTCCCCTGCTCGGTCAGGCGTTCGCGGACTGCAGGATCGATGTAGGTAAACATGGCCGGAGTATGCCGCATCCGGTGAAATATTTGACCCTAAAGACTTGCTGACTGAATGGTCATTAACTATACTTACTGACCGACGAGTTAGCAACGAGTACACCGTGAGCAAACCCCGCTATCGGCGCCGCAAGCAGGACCGGCCCCAGGAAATCACCGCAGCCGCGTTCGAGGTATTCGCCGAAAACGGCTACGCCTCGACACGCGTTGAGGAAGTTGCGCGGCGGGCGGGCGTCAGCAAGGGGCTGATGTATCTGTATTTCAAGACCAAGGAAGAGCTCTTCAAGGCGGTGATCCGAAACATTGTTATACGACGTGTCGATGCCTTGATCGACGATGTTGAAACAACCGAGCTATCGTCGCGGGACTTCATCCGCGGGCCTTTGGCATCTTTCATGAAAAAAATCCCCGGATCGCCGGTCGCTGTTGTTGTTCGATTGCTGATCTCGGAAGGACCGCGGCATCCCGATCTGGTTGAGTTCTACTACGCAAACATCGTCAAGAAAGTATTGGCAGCGATCCATCGCTTCGTCGAGCGAGGAATCGACCGCGGGGAATTCAAGCACAGTGCGATAGACGAACTGCCCCACCTGTTCTTCGCGCCGGTGATGTTGTCAATTGTGTGGCGCAGCACATTCAGCAAGCACCCTCTCGACACAGACAAACTCATTCAAACTCAAATAGACATGGTACTGACGCAGATCAAGGCGTGAGTGAGGCATCGAAATGACGCGAACTATCCCCTTCTTTCTTACACTTTGCGCGTTGACGGCCTGCTCAGCCGAAACCGACAGCAATCGTGTCGTCGGTGAGCTGACATCTGTGCGCATCGAACTAACGTTCGAGTTTTCGGAGCCAATCACGGACATAATCGTCACAGAAGGTGAGACTGTAACGACGGGGCAAGCACTAATAAGCCAGAACAGTGCACGCGCACGCGCACGCCTGGCAGAAACCGATGCCGCGTACCTGCAGGGCAAAGCTCGGCTTGATGAATTGGTGCGCGGGCCTCGTAGTGAACTTATCGCTGCCGCCCGAGCAAACCTGAACGGCGCGGTCCAGGAACTCGACTTTCGTAACAGTGAACAGTCAAGATTCGCCGAGATTCATCAGCGCGGTCTGACATCGACGGAGACTCTCGACAAGGCGAACGCCGCGCGCGATTCCGCGGACGCCGATTTCGAGTTGCGACAAGCTCAACTTGAGGAACTGCTTGCAGGAACGACGCTGGAGGAATTATCGCAGGCTGAACAATCGGTCAAACGATTCTCGGCACAGCGCGACAGTGCGCAGATTGACGTTGACCGCCACACACTGCGAGCACCCGCTGACGGCGTGATCGACAGCCGCCTGTTTGAGCTTGGCGAACGACCGGCTATCGGACAACCGGTGTTGATCTTGCTCGCCGGAGAACAGCCATACGCGCGAGTGTATGTTTCCGAAGAACTGCGAGCACGCGTTCACAGCGGTACGAAAGCAAGAATCTACGTTGACGGACTGGAAATGCCCGTTGCCGGAGTGGTACGAGTAATCGCTACCGAACCGGCGTTCACACCCTACTATGCACTCACCGAGCGTGATCGCGGTCGCCTGAGCTACGTGGCGAAAGTCGACATAGCCGAGGTGCGCGAACGCCTGCCGGACGGCGTACCCGTCGAAGTCGAATTCCTGCTGGACTAGCAATGGCACCGGAATACGCAATAGAAGCACGCGGCTTGAGCAAACACTTCGGTGACTTGCGGGCAGTCAGCGCATTGGACCTTAAGGTTCCCAAGGGCCAGATTTACGGTTTTCTCGGACCAAATGGTTCCGGCAAATCCACCACGATACGCATGCTGTGCGGCCTGCTGACACCGACGAAGGGCTCCGCCACGGTACTCGGTACCGAGATTCCGGGTGACGCGAGACCCCTGAAACCACGAATAGGTTACATGACACAAAAGTTTTCGCTGTTCGGCGATATGACGGTCAGAGAAAATCTGCGGTTCATCTCCGAGATTTACTCTTACCCAGCCGGTGATCGCCAACACCGTATAGGGAGGCTACTGGAGGAATACCACCTCACCGAACAAAGCTCGCAGCTAGCGGGGACGATGAGTGGCGGACAGAAGCAACGACTTGCCCTCGCTTGTGCCGTATTGCACCGCCCCGACCTGTTGCTGCTGGACGAGCCGACCAGCGCGGTCGACCCCCAGAGTCGCCGAGACTTCTGGGCGAACTTGTTTCGATTGGCCAAAAGCGGGACAACCATTCTGGTCTCGACGCATTACATGGACGAAGCCGAACGCTGCCACCGTCTGGCGATTCTTGATCGCGGCGTTAAAGTTGCCGACGGTACGCCGCAGGAGTTGCGGGCGCAAACCGGGATGAATATCGTCGAGGTGACTGCCCGCGACCCCTATGCCGCTCAACTTGCGCTGGACGAACATGAAAAAATCGCGAGCGTTACCCAACTCGGCATATTGCTGCGTGTACTGATACGCGAGAAACACCGCGATCCGATCAACATCGTAAACAACGCACTCGCAGCGAGCGACGTAGCGGCGACGGTCGAGATGAGTTCCGCCACACTTGAGGACGTTTTCGTGGCTGCCACGATGCGTCCGGAACAGGCTCAACCATGAAGTCCCTCTCCAGACTCGGCGCGATTATCAGAAAAGAAGTTCTTCAGCTCGGTCGCGACCGGCTGACTTTTGGCATGATTTTCGGCCTGCCGATGATTCAGATACTGCTGTTCGGCTACGCAATAAACACCGACGTCAGACACCTGAAAACCGCCATCTCAAATCAAGCAGGCACACACCTGTCACAACAATTTGTATCGGAACTACGAGCTTCCCAGATAATACGTGTCGTCACTTCTGCCAACAGTCCCGCGGAACTCGAAGACCTGCTGCGCACGGGGCAAATTGTTGTCGGCATCGTTATTCCCAAGGACTTTGATCGTAGAGTGGCCGACAGCAATCGTTCAGCGGCGCAGGTTTTGGTCGATGGCAGTGACCCAACCGTTCTTGCTGTCGCAAATCAATTGCTGACCATGCCACTGGCGTTCGACGCGGCTACGCCGGCAGCCCGAACCCGGCAACTGATCGAGTTGCGGCCGTACTACAATCCCGAACGGCGTACACCGGTGAATATCGTGCCCGGACTTATGGGCGTTATCCTGACGATGACCATGATGTTGTTCACGGCGGTCTCTATCGTGCGTGAACGCGAACGCGGCAATCTTGAACTGCTGATCAACACTCCCGTGACGTCTGCCGAACTTCTGGTCGGCAAGCTATTGCCGTACGTCGCAATAGGCTTGTTGCAGCTCGCGATTATTCTCGGCCTCGGCCAGCTGTTATTCGACGTTCCGATCAGAGGCAGCGTCGTCGACCTGTACATTGCCGGCATCGCGTTTATCGCTGCGAACCTTGCCCTGGGTCTGCTCATTTCGACGATCACCAAGACCCAGTTTCAAGCGATGCAGGTAACCATGTTTATTCTCATTCCGTCGATCTTGCTAACCGGTTTCATGTTCCCGTTCGACGGCATGCCGGTAGCGGCCCAATACCTCGGTGAATTGTTGCCGACGACACACTTCGTTCGCTTGACGCGTGGAATCATGCTGCGCGAGGCAGCTATCGGCGAGATAGCGTCAGATTTGTATTTCCTGATTGGGTTTACGCTTGTCGCGATGACCGCGGCGGCCAGGCGTTTTAGAAAGATTCTCGATTGAGCGTTGCCGGCAGCCTTCAACCACCCTCCGAATGCAGCCGACGCTGCAACCATCCCAGCATCGTTTCGGCATAGATAGCACAAGCGACATTGCTGACGAACGGATTGCCTTCGTCGCGTCTTTCCAGCTTATCCTGCATGCCGAAAAAGAACGGGTGCGGTGACAAAAGAATATCGCAGTCAAGCAGGGAAATGATATCGGCACTTTCGATCAACTGATTCGCCGCCGGGCCGGCGCTGAACTTGTAGCCTGCGGCGGATACGGCCGTCAGGCTGTCCGCGTAGACAATCTGGTAACACGTGTCGAGTGCACAGGATTCCCAGCTCCAGGTCGTGCCGCCTGGCGTGTGGCCCGGCGAATAAACCGCGGTGATATTCACACCGCCAATGCTCACGACAACGCCGTCGCCGACCGCCTCAACGTTCGCTATCGGCGCAAAAGCGCTTTTGGCGGTTTCCAGATATTGCGGATCGTCCGTTTGCAATTCGCCACTGCCAAGCGTTTTTGCGCCCTCGATGCTGGTGTAAACCGTGGCACCGGAGAGACGCTGCAAGGCCGCAACACCACCGGCATGATCGAAATGCGCGTGCGACACAAAAATCGCCGAAATTTCCTGAGGGTCAAAACCCAGGCTGCGAATATTGGTGTCGATTACACCGGCGGATTGCGGCAGACCGCCGTCGACCAGTATCAATTCATCGCCCGCCTCCACCAGCAACGCCGTCAGTCCCGCGGTACCGACGTACCAGGTATTGCCGTAGATCCGAAACGGCTGCTGCGGCAGATTCCAGTTATCGCAAAGATCACACGTTGCCGGCGGATCGGGCTCGAGTTGTCGCGGGTCGCAGGCTGTCAGCATCAACCACAGTAAGACGAGTAGTACGGTTCGAGTCATATCAATGCCTTATACAACATTCGAGCGGCGGCCAAACAAAGGAAAACACCAAACGCGGTGCTGAGTTTTTTTTCTGAAAACGAATGTGCGATCTTTGCACCCAGTGGCGCCATGAGAACCGTCGCCGGAACGATCAGCGCAAAACCGATTAAACTGACGTAACCGAGGCTTCCTGGCGGCACCCGCGCATCATTCCAACCGGCGATAACGAAACCCAGAGTGCCCGGCAGACTGACAATCAGACCGAGCAACGCGGCCGTACCGACGGCGCGATGTATGGGCTGGTTAAACAGCGTCAAAGTCATCACCGAAAACGTGCCGCCGCCAATACCCATCATGCTGGACAGGCAACCGATCGCCGCCGGTATGATTGACCACAACGGTCCGCGCGGTACGTCACTCGTCAGATTGCGGCTTTCCGGGAACAGGACCAGCTTCATTCCGATAAGAATCGCGACGCTCGCAAACACAATCGCCAACACACGACTGTGCACCTGTGCGGCGAACCACACCCCGAGCAGCGCTCCGAAAAGTACGAATACTCCCCAGCCTCTGACAATCTGCATATCGACTGCCCGCCGCTGATGATGCGCCCGGGCGGATGCCAGTGACGTCGGTATGATCGTCGCGAGTGACGTGGCCACCGCGACGTGCATGCGGATCGCTGGATCGACGCCCAATAGGCCCAACGTCAGTTCCAGCACCGGCACGATGACGATACCACCACCGATACCGAACAGGCCGGCCATGACGCCGGCGACACAGCCGGTTGCCAGCATCGCCGCCGCGAGAAGGAACCATTGCTGCGACAACATTCCGGAGTCAGCTCTTGAGCTGCTCGGCGTGAAAGTTCAGGTGGTCTTCTATAAACGTCGAAATAAAGTAGTAGCCGTGATCGTAGCCTTCGTGGATGCGCAACTCCAACGGCAGACCACTGTCGTTACAGGCGGCCTGGAGGAGCTCCGGCCGCAATTGCTCCTCGAGGTACGGGTCCGCTTTACCCTGGTCGACGAGAATTCTGTCGTAGGTACCGGCATCGGCAACATTGCGGGCGACCTCACAGGCATCGTACGGCGCCCACGTCGCCGTGTCGTCGCCCAGGTAATTGCGCATCGCTTTCCTGCCCCACGGACTGCCAAGGGTCGTGCATATCGGTGCAAACGCAGACAGCGATTTGAACATCCCGGGGTTTCTCAGTCCGATGACCAGCGCACCGTGACCGCCCATGGAATGTCCCGTCAGACCGTGCCGCTTCGCGTCCCCCGGGAAATTACCGAAAACGATCTGTTGCAACTCCTGAGTCACGTAGTCGTACATCTGATAGTGCTGCGACCAGGGTGCCTGCGTCGCGTTGACGTAGAAACCGGCGCCCAGCCCAAAGTCATAGTCCTTGTCCGGATCGTCCGCCACATTCTCGCCGCGCGGACTCGTATCGGGTGACACGAGCATCAGGCCCAGCTCCGCGGCAACGCGTTGCGCGCCGCTTTTAACCATGAAGTTTTCTTCGCTGCAGGTAAGCCCGGAGAGGAATGTCAGTACCGGTACTTTGCCACTGGCTGCCTGCGGCGGCACAAAAACCGAAAATCGCATGTCGCAGTTATTCGTGCGGGAGGCGTGCCGATAGAATCCGATCTTGCCGCCATAGCAGCTCGTTTCGCTTAAGGTTTCAATTCTCATGCCGCCGATTATGGCCGACAACGACGCCGATGAAAAATCAGCGTTTCTGGAAAACCAATGTACCGTTGGTACCGCCGAATCCAAAGCTGTTAGTCATAGCCGTCTTCAGGCCCGCATTTTCAACCAACTCGGTAATCAGTGGCGTACCCTCGACAACCGGATCCGGATCGTTAACGTTGATGGATGGCGCAATAAAGTCGTTTTCCAGCATCAGCAAACAGTGAATCGCTTCCTGCACACCGGTCGCACCCAGCGAATGCCCGCACATCGACTTCGACGAGCTGTAGCGCGGCATGTTCTCGCCGAACAACTCCCGCATCGCCTCCACTTCTTTCGAATCGCCGACTGGCGTGCTGGTGCCGTGCGTATTGATGTAGTCGATAGGGCCTTCGACCGTCGAGCGCGCAAGTTCCATGCAACGGATTGCACCCTCGCCCGACGGAGACACCATGTCGCTGCCGTCCGAAGTCGCGCCGTAACCGACCAGCTCCGCGTATATTTTCGCGCCGCGGGCTTTTGCGTGTTCCAGTTCCTCAACCACCAGCATACCCGCGCCGGCCGAGCTGACGAAACCGTCGCGCGTCGAATCGTAGGGGCGTGATGCCGAAGCCGGGTCGTCATTGTATTTGGACGACAAAGCGCCCATCGCGTCGAACAGGCAGGCCAGGGTCCAATGTTCCTCTTCGCCGCCGCCCGCAAATACGATGTCTTGTTTACCCAGTTGAATTTGCTCGGCCGCCGCCCCAACGCAATGCGCACTGGTCGCGCAGGCGGACGTCAGCGAGTAGTTAACGCCCTTGATCTTGTAGGGCGTGGCCAGGCAGGCCGATATCGAACTGCCCATTGTGCGCGTCACCATGTAGGGCCCGATCTTGCGTACGCCCCGAGCGCGCAGAATATCGGCGCTCTTGACGATGTTTTCGCTCGAAGCGCCGCCGGAGGCGGCGATAATACCGCTACGAACATTCGATACGTCGCTATCCTCAAGCCCGGCATCGGCAATCGCCTGTTGCATTGCGATGTAGGCGAAGGCCGCCGAATCGCCCATGAAGCGCCGCACCTTACGATCGATATGCTCGGTGATGTCGATATTCACGCTGCCGGAGATCTGGCTGCGCATGCCCATTTCCTTGAAGCTCTCGTTCGCCACGATTCCCGAGCGCCCAAGACGCAAAGATTCGCTAATCTCTTCTCTGGAATTGCCGATGCACGAAACCGCACCGAGGCCGGTAATTACGACACGCCGCATGATTCGATCCTAGAAGTTTTCGGTTGAGGTAAACAGGCCGACCTTAAGGTCTTCCGCAGTATAAATTTCGCGACCGTCAACCGACACGCTGCCGTCGGCCATCGCCAGCACCAACTTGCGCGAAATAACTCGTTTGATATCGATCTTGAAAGTGACCAGCTTCGACGTCGGCAATATCTGTCCGCTGAACTTGACCTTGCCGCAACCGAGCGCACGACCACGGCCCTGATGGCCACACCAGACGAGATAAAAGCCCACTAATTGCCAAAGTGCATCGAGCCCCAGGCATCCCGGCATCACAGGATCGTCTTCGAAATGACAATCGAAGAACCACAAGTCCGGCTTAATATCGAACTCTGCCCGGATTTCACCCCTGCCGTACTTGCCGGTATCCTCGGTGATCAGAGCCACGCGATCCGTCATCAGCATCGGCGGTTTTGGCAGTCGGCCATTCTGCTTGCCAAACACCTCGCCGTGGCCGCAACGCAGCAGGTCGTCATAATCGTAGGAATTTTTCTGCGCTGGCAATTTCTCAGCGGCAGCAGCACTGGAGTCAGTCATACGCCCCCCGGCGTTGGTGTCGTTCTTAGCCCGATTCGGGCATACGAGGGCCAATTTTACGCCGATAGCCGACCGGGCAGTTTTGAAATCGCGCCAACAGGCACCCGGAAAGCGCTGAGCCTCCCATACTCAGGCCTTGTCGTAATCCAGCAAGACCTCGTCGCTGAGCGGCGTGCTCTGACAGGCCAGAACAAAGCCCTCGGCGACTTCCCAGGGCTCCAGCCCGTAGTTGCTCGCCATCTCAACCTCGCCCTTTTTCACGTAGGTGCGGCAGGTCGCGCACACCCCGCCTTTGCAGGAATACGGCAACTCGACACCCTCTGCGGCCGCGGCGTCGACAATGCTGATACCGGCCCGCGGCATTTCGAAGGTCTTCTTGTGGCCGTCCATCACGACCGTCACCGTGGCCACATCGGACGCATCAGCGCTTGCCATTGCCGGCGCCTTGCCCGACTTCCGGGGAGCGCCGAAACGTTCGGCGTGTATGTGTTCGGACGAAATTCCCAGCTCAATCAACGTTGCGGTCACGGTCTCGATCATCGTATGCGGACCGCAGACGAAGACTTCGTCCACCGCCTCAGGCCGAGTAAAGTGTTGCAACAACTCGCGAACCTTCGCGTCGTTGAGTCGTCCGCTCGCAATATCAAACTCCTGTTCTTCGCGGCTGAACAGGAAGTGCAATTGCAAACGCTCCGGGAAACAGTTCTTGAGCGCGAAAAGATCGTCGATGAACATCGTCGTGCCCTGGGTACGATTGCTGTAGAACAGCGTAAACCGGCTGCCCGGCTCACCACTCAATACGGACGCAATGATCGAGAGAATTGGCGTGATACCGCTGCCCGCTGCAAAACCGAGATACTGTTTCGAGCGGTCTGCGTTGATCACCGCGTGAAACCGCCCGGTTGGCGGCATCACATCCAGCACGTCACCTGCCTTGAGTTCATTGGCGGCAAACTCGGAAAACTGCCCACCCGCCTGCACACGAACGCCGATCTGCAGCGGCCACTCGCCCGGCGCCGAGCAGATGCTGTACGTCCGTCGTAGCTTCTTGCCATCGCGCTCGATTTGTATGGGCAAATGCTGGCCGGCCGTAAACGTATATTCCGTGCGCAAATTTTCGGGTACGTCGAGAGCAATACGAACCGAATCGCGAGTTTCCTGCAGCTTCTCGGCGACGACCAGGGAGTGAAACTGTTTCATAGGCATTTGAAATACTCGAACGGTTCGAGGCAATCGAGACAACGCCAGGCGGCCTTGCAGGCCGTAGAGCCAAACTCGCTAACGCGTTCCGTGTGCAGCGACTCGCATTGCGGACAGGCGACCTTGTTGTTCTCACTCGGAGGTGCAATGCCGTAGCGTCGCATTTTTTCGCGGCCCTCGAGCGTGATTCTGTCCGTCGTCCACGGCGGTGACAGGACTCGCTTTACCGTGACGTCCTCGACACCATGCTGTTGCAGCATCCGCCGCACGCTGGACTCGATCACTTCGGTCGCCGGGCAGCCAGAGTAGGTGGGCAACAGGGTCACTGTCACCGTATTGCTTACACTGACCTCCTGAACGATGCCCAGGTCAAGAATACTCAACACCGGAATCTCCGGATCCGGGACCTTCGCCAGCCATTCGAAAACCTGCTGCTTGCTGACCATTGTCGCTACCATGCCGCACCTGGAAACGAACGCGGCAGGTATTGCATTTCGGCGAGCAGAAAACCCATATGCTCGCTGTGCCGACCTTGCTTACCGCCGCTGGCCATCCACTCATCGTTCGGCTGCCTCAGCGTTGCCTCGGCCAGCACTTTCCCGACGTCACGTCGCCACAGTGTGTTGATAGCGGCCAGGTCTGGTCCTGCAAAACTCTCCCGGAAGGCATCGTCGATTTCGTCCGCGACAAACATTTCGCCGGTATAGCGCCAAACGTCGTTCAATGACGTCTGCACCCGAGCATGGCTCAGTTCCGTACCATCACCGAGGCGAACCAACCATTGTGTACTGTGACGAAGGTGATACTTCACTTCCTTGATCGCACGCGCGGCGATTTCGCTCAGGCGCTGATCAGAACAGCGCATCAGCGCCTCCAACAGGTGAACGTAGAAGCTCTCAAACAGAAACTGCCGGACAAGCGCATCGCCGAAATGTCCGTTCGGTTGCTCCAGCAGCAACAGACTGCGAAATTCGTGTTCGTCACGCAAGAATGCAAGGTCGTCTTCGCTTCGATCCTGGCCTTCGAGTTCGGCGCCGTAGGAGTACAGCATCCGTGCCTGACCCAGGAAGTCGAGTGCGAAATTCGCGTTCGCCAACTCCTCTTCCAGTTCCGGTCCGGCGGCGACCAACTCGACCATTCGTTGCGCGATTATCACTACGTTGTCTGCCAAGCGCAGTGTATAGGCAAGCAGTGCCTGATCGGCAGTCACAGATTTTCCACCCCGTCCGGGACTTCGTAAAAAGTCGGATGCCGGTAGATCTTGTCTTCGGCCGGCTCGAAAAATGCGGACGTCTCTGCAGGATCGGAGGCGACAATGCGGTCTGAGCGCACCACCCAAAGACTCACACCTTCGCTGCGGCGTGTGTACGTATCGCGCGCGTGATCCAGTGCCATTTGGTCGTCGGGCGCGTGTACGCTGCCGGCGTGCCGATGACTTAAGCCCGCCTTGCTGCGGATGAATACCTCGTAGAGCGGCCATTCCTGTTCTGACATGTCGATTCCTCTCAGGCTGCTGCCAGTGTCGCTTGTTTCTTCGCGTAAGCCTGTGCCGCCTGGCGCACCCAGGCTCCGTCACTGTGTGCTTGCCGGCGTTTCTGCAACCGTTGCTTGTTGCACGGACCGTTGCCGGCAATCACGTCAGATAATTCCTGCCACTGAATTTTGCCAAATTGGTAGTGACCGGACTCTTCGTCAAATTTGAGATCCTCATCCGGAATACGGATGCCGAGAAAGTCCGCCTGCTTGACGGTGACGTCAACGAACTTCTGACGCAGTTCATCGTTGCTAAAGCGTTTGATTTTCCACACCATGGATTGCGCCGAATGCCGGGACTCCGAATCGTTCGGACCGAACATCATCAAAGACGGCCACCACCAGCGACTCAGCGCGTCCTGCGCCATCGCCTTTTGCGAGTCGCTGCCGTTGCACAAAGTATGCATGATGTCGAAACCCTGGCGCTGATGGAAACTCTCTTCCTTGCACACTCGAACCATTGCGCGCGAATAGGGGCCGTAGGAGCAGCGGCATAGCGGAATCTGATTCATGATCGCAGCGCCGTCCACCAACCAGCCGATAGCACCGATATCCGCCCAGCTTAGTGTCGGGTAGTTGAAAATACTCGAGTACTTTGCCTTGCCACTTAAGAGGTCTGCGACCATTTGATCGCGAGAAACCCCCAGCGTTTCCGCCGCCGAATACAGGTACAAACCGTGACCGGCTTCGTCCTGAATTTTTGCCAGCAAGATCGCCTTGCGCTTTAGCGATGGTGCACGCGTTAACCAGTTGCCCTCCGGCTGCATACCGATAATTTCAGAATGCGCGTGCTGTGAAATCTGTCGTATTAACGTTTTTCGGTAGGCTTCCGGCATCCAGTCTTTCGCCTCGATCTTCTCTTCGGCGTCGATGCGTTTCTGAAAGGCCTGCGATTGTTCCGCGGTTTCTGCGGCGAGCTGCTGGGTCTTCTCCGCCTGGTCCAGGCCTTGTGTGTACATCGGGCTACTCCGGTGGCTACGTTACTAACTTGACACTGTTTTCTACTTTTTTCAATATTTTACGTATCACTTTCATTAGAAATCAGCGATTCTCCGGTAGCCACTGAGCGACCGCGAAACAACGCCACCAACTCAGCGCCCTGATTTCGCACCTCGACCGTGTAATAACCACTTTTTCGCCCCCGATGATCTTCCCGTGCGCTGGCGACGAGCTCATCGCCCAGCCGACCCGGCCGCAAGAACTCGACATGCACTGACGCAGCGACGGTGACCTGACCGTATGCATTGCAGGCAAAAGCGAATGCCGTGTCCGCCAACGCAACGATCAAACCACCGTGGCAGACGTCCAGGCCATTTACCATGTCCTCACGAACGCGCATAGTCGCCAGCGCAGCGCCGGCAGCCGGAATGTCTATCTCGATTCCCAAGGCATGCGATGCCCGATCTTTATCCCACATCAGATCCGCGCACAGGCGTGCAATTTCTAACTTATCCATTGCTGACTCTTCTCCCGGGGTTCTTATCAAGCCCACCGAAGCGGGTCAGAAACACATTCGACGGCGGCGGCAATGGACCGTCTGCTGTCGTCATCGTCGCACTAAGGTATTGATCGGCTGGCTGGTACAGCACGCGATACAGATTTGTACACAGTCGATACGCCGCCGCTCCGTGCCATTCTGCCGGCAACAGTTCTGCAGGCAGTACCGGATCGCGAAGCATGATTTTCCGATACTCCTGAATCAGCAGTGTACGGGCCAAAAATGCTGTTTTTTCCGCTACTTTCCGATCCTTGTCCAGCGCCCGCATGATTGGCCTGAAAGCCCTTACGAAGTCTGCGTAACGCACATCGAGATCGGCGAGATTCCAGCTATCGTGGGCCAGGCGCCGCATGCCTGCCTCGTTTCGGATGGTTTGACCGCCGACGACGACCAGCTCGTCTGCAACGCCAAGACGTTGCATTGTTACATCCAGGTCCTTAAGCTTCGGCGCGGGATGCGCCAGCACGTTTGCAGACATCTGGCCGAACCCAAGCCACGCGCATTCCTTACGTACGGAATCTTTTTTCGCTTTGTCGAGGCCGGATAACAGCAACAAACACCACTGGCCGTCCCAGTCCGACGTCGGCGATCCGTAGATCCGCCGTGTCGCCTGGTCGAAACGCTCACGACCGCTTTCAGTGAGGCTGTAATAGGAGCGACGTCCCATCTGTTCGGATTGCAGCCAGCCGTCGCGGACCAGGCGAAACACCGATGTGCGCACCAGACGTTCGCCGATACCGAAGTGCGACATGACCTCAACGAGACTGCCAAGCCAGACCTTGCCGCCGCGCGGCGCGATTGCATCACCGAACACCGTGACGATCAGCGATCCCGACCGCAGCGTCGGTCTCGATCGGAACTCGTTAATCAGTCGGCGACACGCCGTTTCTACCTTCATTCGCTAGCTGCTTGATTTGTCTAGCAGCGACAGTACAATCCGATACACTTTTTTTCAATTCCGGTTGTTTTTTGTATGCAAAAGAAACTCGGCAATCTGGTACTGGATCAATGGCTGACGGGCGACGGTGACGGCAAATTACTGAGCAGCGCGGTCAACGGGGATCCGCTCGCAACCATCACCAGCGCCGGTCTGGACTTCGGCGGCATCCTGCATCACGCTCGCACCGTTGGTGGTGCCAATCTTCGCAAACTCACGTTTCACGAACGCGGCGAAATGCTCAAAGCGCTGGCGCAGTATCTGATGCAGCACAAGAAGGAGTTTTACGCGCTCTCGACCGCGACCGGGGCTACACGCAGCGACAGTTGGGTCGATATCGATGGCGGCATATCCACGTTGTTCGTGTTCTCCAGCAAAGGTCGGCGCGAGATGCCCAACGACTACGTCTATCTTGACGGGCCACCCGAGCGCATATCGAAAAACGGTACGTTTACCGCACAACACATCTTCACGCCCAAGCTCGGCGCTGCGGTGCACATCAACGCCTACAACTTTCCGTGCTGGGGCATGTTGGAGAAACTCGCCCCGGCGCTGCTGGCCGGCGTTCCAGCCATCGTCAAGCCAGCATCGAGTACGGCGTATTTGACCGAACTCATGGTGCGAAGAATTCACGCCAGTGGCCTGTTGCCCGACGGCGCCCTGCAGTTGATCTGCGGCGGTGTCGGCGATCTGTTCGACCATCTGACCTGCCAGGACACCATTGCGTTCACGGGCTCAAAGAAAACTGCGGAATATTTGCAACAGCACGCAAAAGTCATCAGCCAATCGGTCGCGTTCACTGCGGAGACCGATTCCCTGAATTCATCGATCCTGGGTCCCGACGCGGTACCAGGCACCGCTGAGTTCGATCTCTACATCAAAGAAGTCGTGCATGAAATGACCAGCAAGGCGGGCCAGAAATGTACCGCTATTCGGCGGATTATCGCGCCCTGCGCTATCGCCGAAGATGTCGTGGAGGCAATATCGACTGCGCTTCGCCTGGTTCGAATCGGCAATCCCGGCACCAAGGACGTCGATATGGGCGCACTCGCCAGCCAGGGACAACGCGATGAAGTTCGCGACCGGGTCGCTGAGCTCGCGCGCGAGGCAAACATCGTCTACGGCGGCACTGGCGATTTTGAGGTTATTGACGCGGATGCCAGCAAAGGCGCGTTCTTCATGCCAACACTGTTGCATTGCGAAACGCCGCTAACCTCGAAAACCGTGCATTCGGTGGAGGCGTTTGGCCCGGTCAGCACGGTTCTCGCTTACAACGGTCTGGACGAGGCCATTGAGTTGTCACGACTGGGCGAAGGCAGTCTGGCAGGATCGGTATTTACCAATGACAATGCCATCGCGCGTGAGCTGATACTGGGAACTGCCGCCTATCACGGCCGCATGCTGGTCATTAACCGGCACTGCGCGGCGGAGTCCACCGGTCACGGCTCGCCACTGCCGCATCTTGTGCACGGCGGTCCCGGACGCGCCGGCGGCGGCGAAGAAATGGGTGGCATCCGCGGCGTATTGCATTACATGCAGCGCACAGCAGTTCAAGGCTCGCCCGAAACGCTGACCGCGATCGGTCGTCGCTGGATTCCCGGCGCCGATCAAAAAGACCCGGGGGTACACCCGTTTCGTAAGACATTCGAGCAACTTGAGATTGGTGACACCTTGATCACCGATTCACGCGAAGTCACGCTCGAAGATATTCAGCATTTCGCAGAATTCACGGGCGATACCTTCTACGCACATACGGACGAAGAGGCAGCGGCAAAAAATCCGTTCTTCGACGGCCGGGTCGCGCACGGCTATCTCATCGTTTCCTTCGCCGCGGGTCTTTTTGTAGACCCGGACTTCGGGCCGGTGCTCGCGAACTACGGTGTGGACGATCTGCGATTCGCCCAGCCGGTAAACTACGGCGATACCTTGAAGGTCCGTCTGGCCTGCAAGCAAAAAACCTTACGTGCCGGCACCGGCTACGGCGAAGTTCGGTGGGATTCGGAGGTTACCAACCAGCACGGCGAAGTGGTTGCGCAGTACGACGTGCTAACGATGGTGGCAACGGACGAGCACTGGGAGTCGGTGAAGTAAGCCGTGCCCGGAGCATGTTGTGCCACGACTGATCGACCCTGATCAAGAGAACTTTCGAAACGGTTCGTCAACGGGAGTTTTCGCCAGATGGTTGGTGTAGTTACTCATCAACTTCTGGGCCATGCCGAGAATAATCTCCAATAGCTGGCGATTCTGGTACCCCGCGCCGTAAAACCTCGCCAGGTCCGTATCGTCGAGTATGCCCCGGTTGCGGACCAGCGCGAGTGTTGTCAGATGCAGCGCCTGCAGTTTTTCGGTCGGCATTTCAGTCCGGTTACGCAGCGCGTCGATGATCGTCGCGTCAACCTTCATCATATGTGCGATCGCGGTGTGCGCTGGTATGCAGTAGTGACAATCGTGCTCAATGTTAATCGTCTGCCAGATCACCGTTTGCTCGTCGGCGTCGAATGAGGTTTGTTGGAATAGCTGGTGCAATCGCTGAGATCACTCAAGCAGCGGCGGTGCCTCTGCCATCGCGGCGTGCAGATTCGGAATCATCCCAAAAGTCGTAACGGAATCGTCCAGCAGCGGCTGGCTGTCCGCAGGTGCGCTATCTTTATCGTGCAGTTTGAAGTTCATCTTCGATTTCCCGGTGATTGTACGTACATTTATGGACTAATCGGTCCGTATTGAAGCAAAAAAAATCAGCCGAGCGCAGGCAACGCGACCTCAACTATTTGTTTGATGGTCCGAGGGTCGGCACCAGCTTTCACCATATTCCGCAGACCACTGATTGTACTCACGAGATAAGTCGCCAGAGAACGAGCATCTCGGCTTGTCTGGATCTCACCCTGTTGCTGCGCTTGCAGGATGGCAACTTCAAATACGTCAGTAAAACTGTCAACGCTGTGACTAACGATGTCGGCGATGCTGGCATCTCTCTGCGAAAATTCGCTGGCGGTGTTCATCAGCAAACAGCCGCGACGAGCGTCCGGGCCGCTGGTTTCCAAGCTTACGTTGTTGAGTACATCGCTGATGAACCTCTTCGCGGAGTCCGCGCGGCTCAAACGCTCACGCAACTCAGCGGTCAAGGTTCGTCGGTAGTGTTGCAGGCAGCGTTGAAACAGCTGGTGTTTGCTCTTGAAGGTCTGGTAGAAGCTACTCTTTGACAGGCCCATGGCAACAATCAGGTCCTGCAGGGATGTGGCTTCGTAACCCTGACGCCAGAATAATTGCATGGCACTTTCAAGCACCTCGTCTGTATCAAATTCTATGGGTCTGCCGAGCATGCGCCGATTATAGGACCGATCGGTCCTTATGATCAAGTACAACGTGACAAGAATTTCCCGTTGACGGAACTGCCTTTATGCTTCAGGGAGTATGCAGAACGCCTGCGAGCGCTGCGGTATTGTACGGATCCGACCGGTGTTCGGCGATCAGTTCGAACAGACTGGGCTCCACCTCGCCCATCCAGGTCGTGTGTCCGTGCTCATTCGTCGTAACGCGGGCGGGACGTCGAATTCGAATCGTATCGCCAATATTGTTTTTGCTTGCGGTGTCCATAGTGAGGGTTTCGGCAACCCGGGCCCAAACTTTAGTACTTGAGCGTTCGCAGTCACTTGAACGGCAGCGCGGTATCCGCCTTGATCTCCTTGAGAATGATGTTGGATCGCACTTGAGAAACACCGGGGAGCCGGAACACGAAATCGTCGAGGAAGGTGTTGTACGCATCCATATCCTCAACCACCACTCGTAGATGAAAATCTGCCTCGCCGCTGGTCGCGAAACATTCCAGCACCTCGGGGTGCCGCGATACCTCACGAATGAAGTTGTCGACATTTTTTTGCTCGTGCCGCGCCAGCGACACATGCACCATCGATGACAATTCGAAGCCGGCTTTCTTGGCATCGACAATAACCGCGTAACGACTGATGACCCCGTTGAGTTCCAGCGCCTTCACGCGTCGCCAGCATGCCGAGGTCGACATGCCGGTTCGATCTGCCAACTCCTGCATGGTCAGGCGACTGTCGCGCTGCAACTCGAACAACAACCGCTGATCCTTATCTTCAAGCACAAACCCCTCCAGAATTCGCGAAATTCGGGTAATCATGCCAAATTTACTAAATTTTTGATACAAACATCCGAAATATCTCCGAAAACCGGGATGAATGGCATCCATGCCCGACGTTTTCCTGAGACACTGTTCGATTGTCGCAGCACCGGATCCGACCATGACCCAGACCGCCGCCCCACCGTCGTACCCGCTGGACAATTACGAACTCGATGATCGATATCGGCGTGAATCCGGGCGGATCTTCCTGACCGGCACCCAGGCGCTGGTACGCATCGCGCTGATGCAGCGGACGATGGACCGCGCTGCCGGTCTGAACACCGCCGGTTTTATCAGCGGTTACCGCGGCTCCCCGCTCGGTGCCTTCGATCAGGAACTCTGGCGCGCCAAATCCTTTCTCGACGAATACGGCATCGAGTTTCTACCCGCGGTTAACGAAGACCTTGCCGCAACGGCGGTGCTCGGCTCGCAACAAGTTGAAACCGAACCGGACCGCACCGTCGACGGCGTATTCGGGATCTGGTACGGCAAGGGACCGGGCGTTGATCGTTCCGGCGATGCCTTGAAACATGGCAACGCGTTCGGCAGTTCGCCGCACGGCGGAGTCCTGGTGATCGCCGGTGACGATCACGGCTGTGTCTCCTCATCGATGCCGCACCAATCCGATGTCGCATTCATGACCTTCATGATGCCCAACCTGAATCCTTCCAGTGTCGCGGAATACCTGCAGTTCGGTCTCTACGGGCTGGCCCTGTCACGATTCTCCGGAATGTGGGTCGGCTTCAAGGCGGTCTCGGAGACCGTCGAGTCCGGCGCGTCAATCGAATTACCGCCCTACCCGCAGTTCGTCATTCCGAGCGACTTCGAAGCGCCCGCCAGCGGACTGCACTATCGATGGCCGGACTTTCCAGGCATGCAAATCGAAGAGCGCCTGGAGAGCAAGAAAGCGGCAACGCTGGCATTCGCCGCCGCGAATCCCATCGACCGCCGGATTTTTGATGTCCCGAACGCACGCTTTGGCATCGTCACTACCGGCAAGGCGCACCTGGACCTGATGGAGGCGCTGCGCCTGTTGGGAATAGACCGCCACAACGCCCAAGAAGTCGGCATTGATGTTTACAAAGTCGGCATGGTTTGGCCACTGGAGCCAAACGGCGCGCTGGAGTTCGTGCAGGACAAACACGAGGTGCTGCTGGTCGAAGAAAAGCGCGGCATCATCGAAAGTCAACTCAAAGAGTATTTCTACGACTATCCCGGCCGCAAACCAAAACGCATGGTCGGCAAGGCCGACGAAAATGGCGATCGGCTGGTTCCGTGGATCGGCGAGTTGTCGCCCGTGCAATTGGCGAAAATCGTGGCGCTGCGTCTTGACCGTGCATTCGGCGGCGATGTTTATGCGAAACGCGCCCGACAGCTATCAACGGATTGTGGCTCGACCATCGAAGTCTCCGGCGCGAAACGCACGCCGTATTTCTGCTCCGGCTGCCCGCACAACTCATCGACCAAAGTGCCGGAGGGCTCGAGAGCACTGGCCGGAATTGGCTGTCATTTCATGGCTAGCTGGATGAATCGCGACACGGACGGCCTTATCCAGATGGGCGGTGAAGGTGTTAACTGGATAGCGCGCTCGAAATTCAACGGCGGTAAGCACATTTTCCAAAACCTCGGCGACGGCACCTTCTATCATTCCGGTTCGCTGGCGATCCGTCAGGCTATCGCGGCTACCACCAACATTACCTTCAAGATTCTTTACAACGACGCGGTCGCGATGACCGGCGGCCAAGCGGTCGACGGCCCGATATCGGTACACGCGATCGCACACACAGTGCGAGCAGAGGGCGTTGAGCGGATCGCACTCGTCTCTGACGACCCCGATGCGTTCAACAGCAACGACTTTCCGAAAGGCACCAGTATTTCACACCGCCGTGAGATGGACAGCATTCAACGCGAGTTGCGCGATATCCCGGGTGTCAGCATTCTCATCTTCGCGCAAACCTGCGCCACCGAACTACGGCGTCGCCGCAAGCGCGGCACAGTTTCGGAGCCGAAAAAATTCGTGGTCATCAACGATCTTGTTTGCGAAGGCTGTGGTGATTGCTCTATCGAGTCCAATTGTCTGTCGATAGTACCGAAGGAAACGCCGTTCGGGCGAAAACGCCAGGTTGACCAGAATTCCTGCAACAAGGACTACTCGTGCATCAACGGTTTTTGCCCGAGCTTCGTGACCGTTGAAGGAGGTACCTCCGCCAAGGCGCAAGACAGTCCCACCAGCCCGGGCGTGCCGCTACCGGACGAGACTCTGCCGCTACCGGAAATTCCAGCGACGGGGCCCTGTTATGACCTGCTGGTCACCGGAGTGGGTGGAACCGGCGTCGTCACCGTGGGCGCTATCATTACGATGGCCGCACACATCGAGGGCAAGGGTTCCAGCGTCCTGGACTTTATGGGCTTTGCGCAAAAATTCGGCCCGGTGTTGAGCTATATTCGCATCGCGCCGAACCCGGCCGATATTAACCAGGTGCGTATTGAAGCCGCTCGCGCGGATGCGCTGATCGGTTGCGACCTTGTCGTTAGTTCGTCGCCGAAAGCATCATTAACCTACCGCAAGAATCATACCCGCGCGGTCGTGAACACCGCGGAAATAGCGACCGCAGACTTTGTCAGGTATCGCGACGCCAGCTTGCGAGCAGGTGAAAGAGTTGACGCGATAGCCAACGCGGTTGGTGATGAAAACCTGTCGACACTGGACGCCAGCAAACTGGCCGCCAAACTCATGGGTGACACGATATACGCAAATGTCCTGTTGCTCGGTTACGCGTGGCAGCGAGGCCTGCTGCCAATTTCGCTGGCAGCGCTACTGCGCGCAATCGAACTCAACGCGGTCGCTGTCGACAACAACAAGCTCGCGTTTGCGTGGGGGCGAATGGCAGCCGCCAATCCCGACGAAACAGGAAGCG
>VAPL010513075.1_pt1 | contig 22526 bp, 16 predicted proteins | sample 3395061 | NCBI WGS metagenome assembly VAPL01 (sample SAMN08290444, study PRJNA428436) | hydrothermal vent metagenome | isolation source: Deep-sea hydrothermal vent chimney 2 | place: Pacific Ocean: Juan De Fuca Ridge | depth 2182 m m | reverse complement strand
AATTCATCTCCTCTCAAATAAGACAAAATACTACCTCCAGTTTTGAGAGATACTTCATATTCAGAACTTGGACCACCTCTAACAACTCCAACTTTTATCATGGGTTACATTATATCAAGTATTGATTATCGGCGCTAATTAAAACAATTTAAACAAAAATTTTTACAATGTTGACTATTATGGTTATTCGTAGTATATTAAAAATGAACTGAGTGTTAATTTAAAATCAAAACAAATGGAAAATGAGAGAAAAATTCCAAACCTCCCTTCTGTTGGGGAAAAAGGGGTGGCTATTATGCTTAAGAAAACAAGCATAAAAAAGGGAGAACATTCCGGAGTAAAACCCGGAAAAATCCAGAAGATCATCCTTGGAAAGCCGATAAAAGTTGGTTTTCCAATAGTGAAAAGAGTCTTATCAACAAGGGATAAGAGGTTCGGGAAAGCAAGGATATTTCAAAAAAGTGGAGTGATCGTCGGTATAACACCGACGAAAAATGAGAAAAAGTTTGTCATAGAAACTGTTACCTCTTTCTATGAGGTAAGGTTTTTGTGAAAAAAAATAATTGAAAAAAGGCACATGCAGTGTCTTTTTTTTTATTCTTTTTTTACACAGATTTAAACGGTATGAATAAATATATAATCTAATTTTTGAGATATTTTTTTAAGAAATTTTTTTTGAATTCTAAAAACACTCCATTTATAATTGTTTCTCTCATCTGATTAACAAGATTAGTAATAAAATAAATATTATGAATTGAGGCTAAGGTCGCTGCTTCCATTTCTTTAGCTCTAAAAAGATGAGATAGATAAGCTCTAGTGTAATTTTGACAAGTATAACAATCACAATTCTTCTCAATTGGATTAAAATCTTTCACAAATTTTGCATTCATAATATTTATTTTTCCATTTTCTGTATATAAAGTTCCATTACGAGCTAAACGAGTGGGAGCAACACAATCAAAAAGATCAACCCCGTTTTCTACTCCTTCAAATAAATCTTCTGGCTCACCTATCCCTAATAAATGTCTAGGTTTTTTTTCTGGAAGAATTTCATTTACCCATTTAACAGCACTAGACATATCTTCCTTTGCAAAAGAACCTCCAATACCAAAACCATCAAAATCCATTTCACCAATAACTTCCGCTGATTTTTGGCGTAACTCTTTTGAACGTCCTCCTTGAACAATACCAAATAAAGCTTGAGGAGACGAATTCAAAACAGTGCTTTCTTTGACATGTGCTACATTAAGTTTAATTAAAGCATTCAGGCTAGAGTGCGAGTCATTAGAAAGCATCTGTTTTGGATTCGTTTTTAATTTTTCCAACTCTTTATGTCTCTCTAAACTTCTTTTTGCCCAAGCGTGCGTGCGAGAAAGTGCTTCTTTCTGATATTTATCATCTTCAATCGGCGAAGTGCATTCGTCAAAAGCAAAAATAATATCTGCTCCTAAATTATGTTGAATTTCAATTGATTTTTCTGGAGTAATATAATGTAAACTCCCATCAATATGAGAACGAAAAGATACACCATCATTCCCGATTGTTGCTAATTTGGGAATTCCATCAAGAACACTTGAACGTTCGGAAATTAAAAGGCTAGGATCAGTTACAGAAATAACTTTTGAAATTTCTTTTCCATAAGCAACACCTAATGAAAAAACTTGAAAACCACCAGAGTCAGTCATAATAGGACCTGACCAATTTATAAACTTATGTAAACCTCCAGCTTGACGAATCAAGTCATCTCCTGGTTGCAAATACAAATGGTAAGTATTAGCTAAAATTACTTGCACCCCAGTGCTTTTGACTTGTTCTGGGATCATTGCTTTAACGGTTGCTTTAGTAGCAACAACGACAAACGATGGTGTTTTAATTACGCCATGAGGGGTTGTTAACTGCCCGGCACGCGCCAGCGTGCCGGGCAACTTCTTTTCTATTTTAAAACTAATTTTTTTCATTAATTTTTGTTTACTTCAACTAATTTCTCATTCTGAATATTCACCGGAGCACGAAGAATAATTTTTTCTTCAGGGTCCGATGTATCACTAATTTTTTCTTCAACAATAGCAACTACTCCTCCATTAAGATCTCGTAGTGTAACCATAGTTCCCCTAGGAACTATTAATCCTATCGGAACAGACATTTCAAAGTTACCACTTCCACGACCAATAAGTTGAACATTTATATTTGAATTATTAACACTAACAACGGCCTTCGTTACCTTACCTGGATTAGAATAAAGTTCAACGAGAGATGTTCTAGGATAAACTTTATTTATAATTCCAATTGGTACATTCCCATCAATATAAACTTTTGAATTTTCTTTGATTCCTTCATTTTTTCCAATATCAATAATCATTGTATCGTATGGGGAATTATTTGGTTTTATTAAAATACTAGACAAAACAGAAGTGTGAACAATCGGGACGCGACCAAGTAATTCTTTTAATTTATCATTTTGATTTTTTAAAAGCTGATAATCTATCATTGAAATTTTTAAATTTGAATTTTCTTTCGAAAGTTTTTTATTTTCTTTTGATAAAGATTCTCTGCTTCTAGTTAAGTAACTTAAATTATTACTGCCATTTACAAAAACTTCTTTCTCTTGCCATATCGGCTGACCAATATAATTAATCGCTTTAACAAGAAAAGTCAAAATTCCTGAAAAAGATATCAACAAAAAAATTCCTAAAATTATAATCATTCTAGTTATTTTTTTTCTTCTAACTATTTGTTTTTTACCTAGGAACTGATGTATCATCGGTATTTAATAAAACCTCGTTAAATGATTCGATATCATCAAGAACTATACCCGTTCCTCGAGCAACTGCAGTTAACGGATCTTCTGCTACATAGACAGGTATTTTAATAATATCCTGAATCATCATATCAAGGCCTCTTAATAAAGCTCCTCCCCCGGTTAAAACAAGCCCTCTATGGATAATATCAGAAAGAAGCTCAGGAGGAGTGGTTTCTAAAACTTCTTTAATTCCATCAACGAGACTAGCAATGGAAGGCATTATTGCTTCACGAATATCAGAATCTGTAATAATTACTTGACGAGGTAATCCAGTCACAAGATCTCTTCCTCTGACTTCTGCTTCAATCGGCTCACCTTCTATCACTGAGCCAATTGCAATTTTGACATCTTCGGCTGTTCTTTCTCCAATCAATAATTTAAATTCATTTCTCATATAATTAACAATATTAGAATTCAAAAGATCTCCAGCAATTTTTAAATTTTTAGAACGAACAACACCTGATAAAGAAATAACAGCAATATCTGTTGTCCCTCCTCCGATATCAACAATAACAGAACCAACCGCTTCATCAATTGGCAAACGAATTCCAATTGCTGCCGACATAGGTTCTTCTATAATATAAACTTCACGAGCTCCAGCTGAGTGAGCTGCATCTTCTACCGCCCTAATTTCCACATTTGTGATACCAGTTGGAACTCCGACAATAACCCTAGGACGAATAAATTTTTTAGAATTTTTTTCTGCTTTGTTAATTAAATATGAAAGCATTTCTTCTGTAACTTCAAAATCAGAAATAACTCCATCAACAACTGGTTTTACGGCCTTAACGTGTCCCGGAGTTCGCCCAAGCATAACTTTAGCTTCCGCCCCAACCGCTACAATTTGCCCTGTTTTTTTATTAACGACAACAACAGATGGTTCATTTATAACAATACCCTGACCTTTCAAATAAACTAGCGTGTTAGCTGTTCCTAAATCAATCCCAATATCATTTGAAAACATTTGATAAAATTTCTTAAACATATTATTTTTGATTTTTTGATTCCAGTAAATTAAATAATTCTTCTCTATTAAGAATTTTCCCATTCTCTTCTATCCGTTTTTTAATTTCAAAACCACCATCGGCTAAACTACGGGTTGAAACAACTAAACGATACGGAATACCAAGAAGGTCGGCATCGGCAAATTTTTCACCAGCAGAAATTTCTGATCTATCATCAAATAAAACTTCAATTCCTTTTTCGTTTAATTCTTCGTATAGATTTTCTGCTTCATTTTTTGTTTTATCATCTGTTCCAATAGTAAGTAAATGAATTTTAAAAGGAGCAACGGACTCAGGCCAAATTATTCCCTTATCATCTGAAAGAACTTCAACAATAGTTCCCATTAACCTACTAAGTCCAATACCATAGCTTCCCATTATGACTAGATTTTCTTTACCTTTTTCGTCTTTATATCTCAAGTCAAAAGGTGCTGAAAATCTTGTTCCTAAAGAAAATATATTTCCAACTTCTATTCCTCTTTTTTCTACCAAGTCATTTTTATCAAGTCCTAAACTAGAAATTACTTCATCATTATAAACTTCTTTATTAATAGCTATACCTTTATTTTCATCTATGTAAATAGTATCTTCTCCGGCTCCAGTGACAGTTTGAAACTCATGTGAAAATTTAGAAAAAGAACTACCTGAAGCAAAAGTCAAATAAGTAATATGACCGATACCTACACGTTTAAAAATATTTTTATAAGCCTCTTTCGCTTTTTCATAAAATTCATTATGTTCTTTTTCATCTTTTGAAAAAGAATAAAGAGCTTTCCAGTAGAACTCTTTTCCTCTTAAAATTCCAGATTTACTTCTCTTTTCATTTCTAAAAATACTCTTAAAGTCGTAAGCAAAAATCGGTAAATCTTTATAAGAATTTATATATTGTTTTAAAATATTTGAATAAGCTTCTTCGTTAGTAAAAGAAAGTCCCACTTCTCCTCCGTTTTTTAATTTTGATTTAAACCAATTATCCACAACTTTATCATCCCATCTATTTGATTTTTCCCAAATTTCTTTATTTTGGAAAATACTTGTTTTCATTTCTACCCCACCAATAGCATTCATTTCTTCGCGAATAATATTCTCAATTTTATTTATAACCCGTAATCCTAAAGGTAAATAAGAATAAACCCCTGCCATTTCTTTGTTAATAAAACCTGCTTTTATAAGAAGCTCAGCGTTTAAAGATACTTCGTCTGCGGGACTCTCTTTTTTTGTTTTTGTAAATAGTTTTGATTGCCTCATATAATGGTATCTTACCCTAAAACACACTTTTTTACAATTTTAAATTTTTTAGATATTTTTACTTTATATTTTGGTATAATTAAAAACATGAAGAAATTTTTATCTAATGTTACCCTAATAGGTATTGATTGTGTTGAAGTGAAAAGAATAATAAAAGCTCTTGATATTTCGTGTAAAGAGATTGAATTTGCTCAAGTCAAATTACTTACATCACTTCCCACAAATGACATAAGAAGGGTTAAGATTCCTCACATCGGTTCCATAGAAGCATTTTCTTTGTTTTGTCTTCGTGATTTAGTAAAGTATGTTGATACTGATTTTGTTTTACTTGTTCAACATGATGGTTTTATTCTAAATCCAAATTCCTGGACTGATGAATTTTTAAAATATGATTATATCGGTGCTCCGTGGTTTATTCATGAAGAATTTTGGTTTAAAGAATTTAATTTTCCGAGAAAATTATTTAATACGAAAATTATTGGCAATGGTGGATTTTCTTTAAGAAGTAGAAAATTTCTAAGAGTTTCGTCTCAATTTGTAAATAAAGATTCTTTTGGAAAATATTATCCAGAAGATTTAGTTATGTGTGTTTGGAATAGAAAAACAGTTGAGGATTCTGGTATAAAATTTGCTCCTATTGAAGTTGCAGAAAAATTTAGCATAGAAGGTTCTGATTATAAATACGACCAGCAGTTTGGTTTTCATGGATTAAAATGGACTGATATTTCAAAATGGATAAAAGAAAATCCTCAATGGAAAATTAAACAGGTTATTAAATAATAAAAACATTATACCTCAAAACACGAGATAGCAGATGTTGGGCAAAATAGAGAAAAATTAAATAAAAATTTGAAATAACTACAAAATTGAACATAAAGATAGATATTGTCAACCCTAGCTTATTTGTATTTTCTCTGGTAATATATGCGTATGTTCCGTGAGGGATTTTTTAGTTTAAAAACCCTTGTAAAAAGTCTTATTTTAGATAAGACGAGCTGGAATGCTTAAAAACGGAGCAATTATAAAACCTCCACCCGAAGTGGATAAATAATTAATCATAGAATATGAGTACACAAGATACAAAAATAGAAGAAATGTTTCGTTCAGGTGTTCATTATGGATATTCAAAAAGTCGACGACATCCATCTACAGTTCCCTACATTTTTACAACAAAGAACGGAATTGACATTATAAATATTGAAAAAACATACGAATTACTTGAGAAAGCTCTAGAACAAGTAACTAATTATGCTGCAAGTGGTAAGGTTATATTATTTGTTGGAACAAAAGCTGAAGCTCATCAACAAATAGTTGAAATTGCTTCATCTTTGGGAATGCCTTATGTTAATACACGATGGATTGGCGGAGCTTTAACTAATTTTTCAGAAATTAAAAAAAGAATAGCTAAACTTATTGATTTACGTGAACAAAAAGAAAAAGGAGAATTTGATAAGTACACTAAAAAAGAACGCCTCTTAATAGATAAAGAAATGAAAGATATGACTAAGAATTTTCAAGGATTATCAACAATTACAAAAACCCCTGATGTAATGATTGTTGTTGATTCAAAGAAAGAAGAAATTGCTGTAACTGAGGCTAGAAAAATGAATATTCCTATTATTGCTTTACTAAATACAGATTGTAATGCTAAAAAAGTAGATTTTCCTGTTGTTGCTAACGATGCTTCTGTCTCAAGTATTTCTTTCTTCCTTTCTGAAGTTAAAGAAGCTTACAATCGTGGAATTAGTGGGTCTTCAGATACAAAATAAATTTAATACTAATTTTTCATTTTAGAAAAAATAATGCTTATGAAAATAACCACAGAATTAGTTAAAGAGTTAAGAGATAATACAGGAGTTTCTGTAATGCAATGCAAAAATGCATTAGAAGAAGCTGAAGGAAATATGGAAAAAGCTCTAATTATTTTAAAAAAGAAATCAAGTAGTATTGCTGTTAAAAAATCCAATCGCGATGCTTCTGATGGAATTATTGTTATCTTGAAAAAGAAAGGCGAAGCCTTACTATTAACTCTCCATTCGGAAACAGACTTCGTAGCAAAAAATGAAGCTTTCACTTCCCTTGCTAACAACCTAGCTCAAATAGCCATAGATGAAGGAATTGACGAGATGTCAGAAAAATCACTTGAATTAATAAATCCTGTTGTTCAAAAAGTTGGTGAAAAAATTGAATTGGGACGAGTAGAAGAAATAAGTGGTGATATTCTTGGTAGTTATGTTCACATGGGAAAAAGTGGAGTAATTGTTTCTTTAGAAGGAGGGACAGAAGAAATAGCTCGTGATATAGCTATGCATATAGCTGCAATGAAACCAGTCTATTTAACAAAAGAAGAAATAACTGAGGAAGATAATATAAAAGTTAGAGAGGTTTTCGAAAAAGAAGTAGCTGAATTAGATAAACCAGATGATATTAAGAAAAAGATACTTGCGGGAAAGATAAGTACTTATTTTAAAGAACAAACATTAAACGACCAAATATTTATTAAAAACTCAGAATTGACTGTTGGACAATTACTGAAAAATAATAAAGCCTCCTTGATCCGTTTTGTTCATGAATCAATAAATTAATTATGACTACCGTTATTATAATTTTTTATATTTCAATATTAATAGCTTTTGAGATGCTTCTATTTAGGGTTTGGCAAATAAAAACTTCAAAAATAAAAAGACCAGAGACATCGAAAATAGCTATCATTGAAATTCCTTTTAGATATTTAGAAAAAAATGTGTTATATTTAATCAAACATATTATTCAAGAGTTATTGTTTATCTCTGCTAAATATTGGTTTACTTTGACAACAAAAACAAAAAAATGTGTTAGTGATAAATGGCCCAAAATAAATGCTTATTTTGAAAAGAAACCAGAATTAAATACTCCTTATAGGCATTCTTTTTTCCGAAAAGCAATACTTGAATCAAAAGCAAAAATTAAAAGTATTAAAGAGAAAGTAAAAGAAGATATTAATAATTAATTTTTGTTTTATATTGCCGCCTTAGCTCAGTTGGTAGAGCAACGGTTTTGTAAACCGTAGGTCCTCAGTTCGAATCTGAGAGGCGGCTCACGAAAAATAAACCTTATAAAATAAGGTTTATTTTATATTAAAAAATTTTCCTATTGGGAAATTTCCTTATTTTTAGACAATAATTTTGTTAATTCTGGATCAATTTTTTCTATATCATTTATACTTTTAAAACCAGTAATCTTTTTGTCGTTAATAACGATTGCCGGAAGCTGAGTATCTTTTATTTTATATATTCTTAAAAGAGCTTTAAGGGCGGATAGATTCAAACTATAATCAAAAGAGTAGACCCTAAGACTGGGATATTTTTGACGTAATTCAGTCAAGACAAACCCTTGTTTTACACATTCGGTACAATTATTAGCTGTTGTATAAAAGTAAAGAAGTGGAGTAAATTTATCACCACATTTTTTATTTATTTTTTTTGTTAATAAATAGTCTTTAATTTCTAAAATTGAATAATTCTTTTTTAATTCAATTATTTCTTCATTGCCTTTCGAATTTTTTTCACTATAATTTATTTTTTCGGCTAACTCATTTAATTCTGGAGAAAGATTCATTTCTCCTGAATCTTTCTCACAAGGAAGTTCTGAAAGTAATAAAAATTGAGTTTCTGAAGAAAGGATATCTGTAGAAAGTTTATTTTGAATCGACCTAATGTTACTTATTCTTTTATTTGAAAAAAAATTACTTAAACCCCCAGCAACAGCAAAAAGAGACAGTGTTATAAAAAAAACAATAATATATTTTGCCCAATCATTTTTCATATTTATAATTTAGCTTTGTTAAATGAATAATCTCTTTCAGCAACCCAATTTGATTCGTGAGACCATAAAGCATTCCAAACAGATCTTACTAACCAAATCGGAGCAAGGATAAAATACACAATAATAAATAAAAATATATTAATTGAAAATGCTTTACGCCCGTAAACCATTCTTCGCCCAAGTATTACGGAAATAACAACTAGAACATATAATAAAATTGAGATGAATAAAAAAACTTGAGTATTAATAAAAAATAAATTAAAAGAAAGACTGTTTCCAAATAATGAATCAAACCCAGTAGCACGTATTTGTAATATTTTATTTGTAATAAAGCTGAATAATTTAACTAAAGAAAGAATCAGTAAAAAGAGAGTTCCTACTATTAAAATAAAACCTGACGGCAAAGTAAAAATTCCAATTGTTCCATATTTAGGCTTAAAAAATAATTCTTTGTAATCTAACCCATTTTTAATAAATCCATACACCCACCTAACCCTCTGTTTGTAAAGTTTTTTAACAGTGTCAGGGCTTCCTGCGTAAACATATGCATCTGGACAATTATCTATCAAATACCCCATCTTGTGCATCCGAAGAGCAATTTCTTGATCTTCTGTATTATGAGCCTTATGATAAAACCCGATTTCATCAAAAACCTTTCTACGAAAAATAGAAAAAGGGCCAGGTGTTACGGAAATACCTTTTAAAAAAGCTAGCATCTTTGTAAAATAATGAGCCATATCAAACTCACCATCTTGAGCATGCTGAATTATATTTTGTGGGTTACGAATAATAATTGAAGGAGCTACAGCCATAGTTTTTTCGTTATCAAAAAATGTAATAATTCTCTTAAGAGCTTCTGGGTGGACAGAAGAATCAGAATCTAAACATCCGACAAATTCGCTAGTTGCCTTCTTTATACCTAAATTAAGAGCTGTATGTTTACCCCCATTCTTTTTTTTGAATAATGTTATGAGAGGGTTTGATTCATACTTTTGTAAAACATTCCAGGTATTATCTTTGGAACCATCATCAACTACAAAAATACTTAATTTACTTTTTGGATAATTAAGATTAAGGAGCGAATCAACAGTTAAAGAAATATCTTTCTCTTCGTTATAACATGGAACTATAATAGTCACTGTAGGATAATTTTTTAAAATTATTTTATCTTTTCTTATTGATATTTTTTTTCTATATTCAAAAAATGTAACCAGAAAAAAAACTTGCACATATATAGCAAGAAAAGAAATTATGTAAAATGAAATTATAAGTACACTCATATAATTTCCCCATTATAACACAAATAACATAGAAATTTTAGTAATTTAAAACTTCAAAAATCCTTGATTTTTAAGGATATATTGACTAATCAAAATAATTTCTTAAGCGGGCGATTTTCTCATTATTTCGAAGTTTTTCATGAACTTTAGCTTCAATCTGACGAATACGCTCACGAGTCACTCCAAATTCTGTTCCAACTTCTTCTAGGGTGTGTTGAATACCATCATTTAATCCATAACGAAGCTCCAATATCTTTCGTTCTTTATCAGAAAGATTAGATAACACTTCTCTAATTTGATCTGATAAAATTCGGCGTGAAGAATCTTGGTCAGGTTTTAATATTTTATCATCTGAAATAAATTCTCCTCGAGTAGATTTATCATCATCATCTCCTATCGGTTGCTCAAGGGAAACCGTATCTTGATTAATTTTTTCAATGATATGTATTTTTTCAATTTCTAATCCCATCTCGGTTGCAATTTCCTCAATTAAAGGATCTCTACCAAGATCTTGTGATAAACGACGAGCAACTTGTTTATATTTTGAAATGGTTTCAACCATGTGGACTGGTATCCGAATTGTTCGAGATTGATCAGCTAAAGCTCGAGTGATTGATTGTCTAATCCACCAAGTAGCATATGTTGAAAATTTATAACCTTTAGTCCAATCAAATTTTTCCACAGCTTTAAATAAACCTAAATTACCTTCTTGAATCAAATCAAGAAGAGTTAAATCAGAGCTTCTGCCGACATATTTTTTTGCAATTGAAACAACTAAACGAAGATTAGCCCTAGCAAGTAAATTTTTAGCTTCTGAATCCCCTTTTTCAATTCGACGAGCAAGTTCTCTTTCTTCACTTGCATTAATTAGTGAATATTGCCCAATTTCTTTTAGATACATTTGAATTGAATCATGGGTTTGTGAACTCTTACTATATTTAAGTACTAATTTGTCAATATCATTATCTATATCTAACAGATTACCTCCCTCTAAAACATCAACACCAGAAACGGCAAATTTATCATAAAGCTCATCTAAAAACGAAATATTACTTTCTATATCAGGGAAAACTTTAATAATTTCATTATAAGTTACGAAGCCTCTTTTCTTACCTTTTTCTATTATTTTATTTGACTTCTCTCTCATCTCAAGCAATTTTAATTCAGATGATTTTCTTCTTGTTGTTTTTTTTATTTTTGAAGTTTTTGTAGATTTTTTCTTTACCGGCTGTTTCTTTTTAATTGGCTTAGCTTTCGTCTTTTTAACAACTTTTCTTTTGGGTTGTTTCTTTGTAACTTTTTTAACAATAATTTTCTTCTTTTTTAAACGATTGGTTTTTGCAGAAGAATTTTTTTTAACTATTCTTTTTGTTTTTTGTTTTTTGTTTATCATATATCATCTTTTCTTAAATATTTTATTTCTTCAATTCTTTTGTCAACTTTTTGGATATCTTTAAGAAGTGAATCTGCTTCTTTCTTATTACTACTTGTTTCTTTTTTATATATTTCAGTATTCAAGTATTGCTTTTTTTCTTTTAATATTTCTTCTTCTAAATTCAGAGTAATCTCTTTAAGATCTTTAAATATTTCATTTGTTTTGTCACCATACCACAATTCAGCTTCGAAAGCGAGAATAGAGAAATCTGATTTATATTTTTCTTTTATTTTATCAATATATCCTTTATTAATATTTTTTTCAAAATTATTAATAATTTCATCTATTTTATTTAATTGATTATCCTCTTTATTTAATTTATCAGACTTAATTTCAGGCTTCCAAAGAATGATTCCTAATAATCGTTCTTCTAATCTATCTCTTCGAGATTTTATATTTTCGTTTGTATTTTTATTTATATCTACATTGGACTTATTTGAACTCTCAGCTTTTTCATAATTTTCTAAATCCTCATTTATAACATTCTCAGATATACCTGTTTTTTTATGAATTAAACTAATATAAGCAAATTTTTCAATTGAACTACTAACTGCAGATACGAATGGAAAAATAATTTCTCTAATTTTTTTACCACGCAGGCGGATATCATTTGTATTTTTACAGATAATGTTTAAATGAAAATCTATAATATTAACAGAATTTTTTATTATATTTTTCCAATCTTTTATTTCTTTCTGAATGATGTCTGCTGGATCTTTCCCCCCAGGAATCACTGCAATTTTAACTTGCATTCCTAATGATAAAGCAATGAGCGATGAACGATTAGCTGCTCTAATTCCAGCTTCATCACCATCAAAAGCAAAAATAACATTTGAAGAAAGTCGTTGAATTAAACCAAGATTATTTATTTTTATTTTGTTTACCTCTGAAGAATCGTTGTATTTTTCACTAATTTTATCAGAAAGAGCTGTTCCAGAAACAGCGACAGTGTTTGTAAAGCCAGCTTGATGAGATAAAATTAAATCAAATTGACCTTCAACTATTATACTGTAATTACGCTTTCTGATTGAAACCTTTGCTTTATCAATACCAAATAATGTATTTGATTTATTAAATAATGGGGTTTCCGGACTATTCAAATATTTAGCTTCTTTATCGTTATCTTTGTTAAATATCCTACCTGAGAAAGCAATAACCCTTCCGCTTGAATCATTTATAGGAAAAATAATACGATTCCGAAAACGATCATAAAAATTCCCTCCTTCTTTACTTTTTATTAAACCAACTTTTACTAAATCATCTTTTCTGAAACCTTTCTCTATTAAATGAGTTGAAACTGATTGCCACGAATCAGGAGCGTAACCAATCCGAAAAATTTTAATTATCTTATTAGAAACTCCACGACTTTTTAGATATTCTTGTGTTTCTTTTTTTTGATTCAACCTTTTCTCAAAAAAAACAGTGGCTTCTTCCATTATTTCATATAATTTATCCTTATCATTTTTTATTCCTTTAGAAAAATTTTTCTCTAAAGGAACTCCTGCTTTTTCAGCTAAAAGTTTCAATGCTCCTAAAAAATCTGTTCCTTCAAAATGCTCTACGAACGAAAAAATATCTCCTTTTGCCCCACAACCAAAACAATAATAACTCCCTCTTTCGGGCGAAAGAAAAAAAGAAGGAGTTTTCTCATTATGAAAAGGGCATTTAGCTTTATAATTTCTTCCAGCTTGAATAAGAGAAATATATGAAGAAACAACATCAACTATAGAAAGCCTTTCTTTGATTTTCTCAACTGAGGATGATGACATAATATTTATTTGTAAGCTTATTAAAGTTACTCGCTAACTTCGTCGACTAATTCTTCTTTCTCTTGATTAGAATGTTTTACTCCAAACCCAGTACCAGCTGGAATAAGGTTACCTACAATAACATTTTCCTTTAGACCACGTAGATTGTCAACCCCACCTTTAACAGCACTATTTATCAACACCCTATTTGTATTTTGAAATGAGGCTGAAGATAACCAACTCTTTGTAGTTAACGAAACTTCAGTAATCCCAAGAACAATAGTATCCGCCATTGCAATTTCTCCTTTTTTAGATTCAATAATATTATTTTCTTCAATCAAAGCTATCGCTTCTACTATTTCACCAGGAGAAAAAGTGGTGTCTCCAGCACTTTTAATTTTTTTACGAGAGAACATTTGACGAATAATTATCTCAATATGTTTTCTAGAAATTGAAGCACTTTGTAAATCATAAACCTTATTTATTTCTTCAATAATATATTCTTCGGCTTTTTCTTTTCCTCCATATTTAACAATTTCAGAAATATTAGCTGAACCGTCAGTTAATAATTCACCATTCTCTACTTTATCACCCACTTTAACTAAAGGTTGTCGTCGGGAAGAAAAAACATATTCCATCTCGTTGTTCTTTGAACCTCCCTTGACTCCTGATTCTGTTTTTAAATCAGAAAGAACTTTAATTATTTTTTCTTTTTCGTTTTGACCTACTTCAATGACCTCTCCCGAAGTTTGAGAAACAATAGCTGGATTTTTAGGGATACGTCTTTCAAAAATTTCTTCAACACGAGGTAATCCAGTCGTAATATCAACGGTCGCCACACCTCCAGCGTGGAAAGTACGAAGAGTAAGCTGAGTTCCAGGTTCACCAATAGCTTGAGCAGCAATAATACCAACAGCTTGTCCAAGTTCAATCATACAGTTTCTTCCTAAATCAAGACCATAACACGTTCGACAAATTCCATGAACGGTTTTACAAGACAAAGGAGTTCTAACATAAGCTTCTTCTATCCCTATCTCTTCAAGTAAATTAGCATCTTCTTTCATAACTAAATGCCCTTTCTTGAAAATAACTTTCCCCTTCTTGTCTTTTATATCAGATAATAGAATTCTTCCATATACATACTTAGCAAAAACGTCATCAATTGCTCTTACTATCTTCCCTTCTTTTGTTCCACAATCTTCTTCTGTAACAACAACATCTTGAGCAACGTCAACTAAACGCCTAGTTAAATATCCAGCTTTAGCTGTATTAAGAGCCGTATCGGCTGCTCCTTTTCGCGATCCATGAGTTGTAATAAAGTATTCCAATGGAGATAATCCTTCAATATAAGAAGGAATAATTGGAAAGTCCAAAGTTTCTCCAGAGGTATTTACAATCAAACCCTTCATCCCAGCCATCTGAACTAAACTTCCCATATTACCTCGAGCACCAGATGTAATTAAGTCATAAGTTGATCCACCTTTATCTAATGTATCTGGAATGCTTTTTTCAATTTCCTTTTTAGCTTTTTCCCAAATTTCAATAACTTTTTGGTATTGTTCTTCTTCAGAAAGCAGACCTTCAGCAAATTGGTTTCGAACAGTTTCTTCTTCTTTACGAGCACTTTTAACAATTTCTTTTTTAGCTCCTGGAACTTTAACATTATCAAGTCCCCAAGTTACTCCTGAATAAGTTGCATATTTATAACCAAAATCCTTAATTTTATCTAAAATCGGTGAAATTTCATTTATACCATAACGAGTAATAAGTTCATCAACTAAAGAAGACATTCTTTTGATGGTAATTTCTTCGTTAATATATTGAAAATCATTAGGTAAAATACTATTAAAGAATAATTTTCCAACTGTTGTTTCAAACAATTTGTTTTTAAACTGACTATATTTTTCTTTTTTATCACTACCAATAACTTTAATTTTAGCCCTAAAAGTGATTACTCCTAAATCAAAAGCAGTAATAGCGTGATTGGGACTAGAGAATATCATCCCTTCTCCTTTTTCCTCTTCAACGGTTTTTGTCATCCAATAACAACCAAGAATAATATCCATTTTAGGAATTACTATTGGCGATCCATCTTGAGGTTTAAGTAAATTTTTATTTGAAGCCATATAAGTATCAGCTTCAGCTTGAGCAGCTTCAGAAAGAGGAACATAAACAGCCATTTGGTCTCCATCAAAGTCGGCATTAAATCCAGCACAAACTAGGGGATGAATTTGAATAGCACTACCTTCAATCAAAACTGGTTTAAAAGCTTGAATACCTAAACGGTGAAGAGTCGGAGCACGGTTAAGAAGAACATATTTCCCTTTAATAATTTCTTCAAGAATTGCCCAAACTTCAGGAATTCCTTCTTCAATCAATCTATTAGCTCCGCGAATATTGAAAGCTAATTCACCTTGAATAATTTTAGAAATAACAAACGGACGGAAAAGTTCTAAAGCCATACGCTTCGGTAACCCACATTGGTTAAGTTTAAGACTTGGTCCTACAACAATAACTGAACGACCAGAATAATCTACACGTTTACCAAGTAAGTTTTGACGGAATAACCCTTGTTTTGATTTCAAATTATCAGAAAGAGATTTTAGAGCACGCTTTTGTGATTGAGAAACAGCTTGTGAGTCATTCTGTTTAGCGATTGAATTATCAATCAATGAATCAACCGCTTCCTGAAGAATACGTTTTTCATTACGAAGAATCACATCAGGAGCTTCTATTTCTTTTAATTTCTTCAAACGATTATTACGATTGATGACCCTTCTATACAAATCATTAAGATCACTTGTCGCATGGCGACCACCATCAAGAGCAACCATTGGACGCAAGGCTGGAGGAATAACTGGAATTATTGTTAAGAACATCCACTCTGGTCGTAGTTTTGCGATAATCATAGAACGAATAAGCGATAATCTTTTTTGAAGTTTATTTTTATCTATACTTGAAGCCCTAGGAATCATTTCTTCTGTTTCTACTTTTAGTTTTTCTAAGTCAATATTTTTTAAAAGAGAATAAATTGCTTCAGCTCCAATACTAGCTTCAAAACAACTACCATACTTAAGACCAAAATGATGATAAGCAATTTCATTTAAGACTTTTCCATTAACAATATCATTAATTTCATGTTTAGTTGTACTAAGTAGCTCTTTTAATTTTTCTTTATCTTCATCATTAATAGAGCTTTTTACTTTTGCTTTAAATTCACTTTCTAAATTTTTAATAATCGTTTCTTTTTCTTCTTTATAAACTTTAGTTATTATATATCCTGCAAAATAAATAACTTTTTCAAGTTGGTTAACAGGTATATTAAGTAAAATAGACATTCGACTTGGAACACCTCTTAAAAACCAAATGTGAGAAACTGGACTAGAAAGTTCAATATGACCCATTCTTTCTCGTCTAACGATTGAACGAGTTACTTCAACTCCACATTTTTCACAAATAATATCTTTATAACGAATACGGCGATACTTACCACAATAACATTCATAATCTTTTTCTGGACCAAAAATACGTTCATCAAATAAGCCATTACGTTCTGAACGTCCAGTACGATAATTAATAGTTTCTGGTTTTGTAACTTCACCATAAGACCAATCTAAAATATGTTCCGGGGAAGCGAGCTTTAGTGTAATTGAATCAAAATCTGTTGTGTCAATTGTTTTCATTTTATTTATTATTTATAACTATTAATTATTCGACTTTTTAAGTTCAACATCCAACGCTAATCCTCTAAGATAACTAAGTAAGACATTAAAGGCCGCCGGAACATTGGGTTCACCAATTGGTTGACCTTTAATAATCGCATCAAATGTTTGAGAACGGCCCATAATATCATCAGATTTAACAGTCAACATTTCGCGTAAAGTATAAGCAGCCCCATGACCCTCTAGAGCCCAAACTTCCATTTCCCCGAAGCGTTGTCCTCCTCCTTGAGCTTTACCTCCTAGCGGTTGCTGAGTAATTAAAGAATATGGGCCAATTGAACGCATGTGTAATTTATCTTCTACCATGTGGTGAAGTTTTAACATATACATATAACCAACTGCAATATCTTGATTAAAAATCTCACCAGTTCTTCCGTCAAACAAAGGAACTCTCCCGTTTTCTGGTAAACCAGCTTTAACTAATTCCTCTTTAATTTCAGAAACTGTTGCTGATATAAAAGGAGGAACAATTGCTTGATATCCCAAAGCATGGGCAGCATAACCTAAGTGCATTTCAAGAATTTGCCCCAAGTTCATACGAGAAGGAACTCCCAGTGGTGTCAAAATAATATCTATTGGGGTTCCATCAGCCATAAATGGCATTTCTTCTTCTGGTAGGATAACAGATATAACACCCTTGTTTCCATGTCTTCCTGATAATTTATCTCCAACTGAAATATTTCTAAGTTGAGCAATTTCAACAGTAATTCGTTTAATAATTCCTGATTCAAGGTTATGACCCAAGTCACGAGAAAAGATTTTCACTCCAATAACTCTCCCTCTTTTTCCGTGTTCAAGGCGAAGAGAACTATCTTTAACATCACGAGCTTTTTCTGTAAAAATTGATCTAAGCAATCTTTCTTCTGGAGTAAGTTCAGTCTCACCTTTCGGAGTGATTTTACCAACTAAAATATCATTTTCATGCACCTCTGCTCCAACAACAATAATTCCATCTTCATCTAAATCTTTTAGTTTAGTTTCTCCAACATTTGGAATATCCCGCGTTGTGATTTCAGGTCCAAGTTTGGTATCACGAACATTACAAACAAACTCTGTAACATAAATACTAGTAAACTTACTTTCTTTAACAAGCTTTTCAGATAAAATAACAGCATCTTCGTAATTAGCTCCACCCCATGACATAAAAGCAACTAAAGCATTCTGACCGAGGGCAATTTGACCATTAGCAGTTGTACTAGTGTCAGCAATGACCTGTCCTTTCTTAACGGAATCACCAAGTGAGATACTAGGACGCTGATGAAGAATAGAAAAGTTATTTGTTCTGGAAAAAGTAATAAGTGGGTAAGTATGATTTTTTCCCTTATCATCAGTAACAGTTATTTTTTTAGCATCAACATAAGAAATTTTACCTGATACTTCAGAAACAATTAACCTCCCTGAATCATGACTAGCTAATTCTTCCATCCCAGTAGCAACTAACGGTATTTCAGGAATAACACATGGTAATGATTGCTTTTGCATATTACTTCCCATTAAAGTTCGATGCGCATCATCGTGTTCTAAGAAAGGAATCATTGAAGTTGCAACAGAAAAAGCTTGGTTGGTTGCCACATCAATATAATCAATTTCATCTCGTGAAATTAATCCAGGTTTAGTTTGTATCCGAGCTTCAACTTTTTCTTTTATAATATTCCCCTTTTCGTCATAAAGAATACCAGCATGAGCAATATTAAATTTTTCTTCTTCTAAGGCATTTAGATAAACAACTTCAGAGGTTATTTTACCTTTCTTGACTTTTACATAAGGAGTTTCAATAATACCGAACTCATTCACTCTAGCATAAGTGGCAAGGTGAACAATTAAACCAATATTCGGACCTTCGGGTGTGTGGATTGGGCAAACTCTACCATAGTGAGAAGTATGTACATCACGAACCTCAAGCCCCGCTCTTTCTCTAGTTAAGCCTCCAGGACCAAGAGCTGAAAGAGTCCTAAGGTGCTCAATCTCAGCCATTACGTTTTCTTGGTTCATAAATTGTGAAAGTTGGTTGGCAGTAAAAAATTCTTTTACACGAGCTTGAAGCGGTCGCTGATTAATAATTGCAATGGGCAAACTTGTAGTGGTATCAATTGTTGACATCCGGTCTTGAACATTTCTTTTTATTTGAGCCATTCCTACTCGAACTTTTTGTTGTAACATTTCACCAACATATCTGACTCGACGTTGTCCTAGATGATCTATATCATCTGCTTTAGCATGAATATCATTATTTAATAAAACTATATTTTTAATTATTTCAATAATATCAAGAGATGAAATTGTTCTCTTTTCCATTTCTTTATCATCTAAACTTTTATTAAATCTTTTGTTAAAACGGAATCTTCCAACGGGTGAAAGATCATACCTCTCACTAGAAAGTATCGTATTCATAAAGTCGCGAGCATTATCAGGTGTAGCAAGATCGCCATCTCGAAGACGCTTATATATTTCAATATAAGAATCAGACATTGTTTTAGCAGGATCTTTTTCTAAACAAAGTTTAATTATTTCTTTTGCCTTTTCATCTTTTCCGAAAGCACTAATCATCTCTTTGTCAGTTTCTAACCCAAGCACTCTCAATAATGAGCTAATAACGAACTTTCGTTTTTTATCTATTCGAACATAAATAATGCCATCAGAGTCGGATTCAATTTCAATCCAAACACCACGAGCTGGAATGATTTTCGCTCCGAAGTAACGCTTGTCTTTTATTTCTTGTTCTGTAAAGAAAACCCCAAAACTTCTAGTAAGTTGAGGAACGATCACTCTTTCAACTCCATTAATTATAAATGTTCCATGCTTAGTCATTAATGGAACCTCAGCCATAAAAATTTCTTGCTCTTTGGAAGTTCCAATAGTTTTATTTAAAAGTTTAACACGAGCCTTTAGAGAACCTTCATAATTTAATTTATTTTCTTTTGTATGTTCTTCGCTAAATTTAGGTTCTCCTAAAACAAAAGATGTAAATTCTAATTGAAACTTTTTTTCTGAATAATCATTGATTGGAGAAAATTCTTTAAAAACTTCTTTTAACCCATCCTCTACAAACCAATTAAAAGAAGATAATTGATTTTCTATTAAATTAGGGAAAGGAATTAATGGCTTTTTGTAACGCGAGAAATACTTCTTTTTTAATGTATTTATATTTTTCATATTTAAGAAATGTAAAAACACTAAGGCGACTAAACCTCATTGTTAAAAATTATTATAACTGGCAGTAATATTGTTTGTTTGACACAAAAATCGTACGCCCTTTATAGGCTTATAATATAATAGTGATTGATGCCATAACTCAATCTTTTCAATCTAGGAACAATCCTATACTATTTCACATTTTTTGTCAACTTATTGTACAAGTCCACCACATATGTAGCATTGTATTTTCAATCTTCTTCCGCGATAAAGCTTTTTAATTTAATATCTTAACATTAATTAAAAGAAAATCATTATACTGTTATAGCTTTATTTAATTTTACTTTCGTATTAACTATTTTCCTTTCATCAACATATTCTCCGTTGGGATAAAGAAGAGATTGGTATTTATTAAGTAAAGATTTAATTTTATATAACATACTTGAATCAAGTTCTTCTTTCATTTTTTTAAGATCATCTAATATAGATTCTTCCCACTTCTCGTTGGTTTGTAGATAATTAACACCAGCATTATACTTTCGTGTTTGTTCGTTTATCTCATTTCTGTGTTTTGTGATAGACATAAGTACATTACTTAAACCACTAATATTATCATAATCTTTAATATCAACAAATTTATTATCAAGCCATTCTTTGTGCTTATGTTTTTGTAAAATATCTTTAAATTCTTGAATGAATGATTGTCCTAATTCTTTATGTTTTAATTCTTTTTCTTGATATGTTGCATGAATAAGTAAGGTAAGTATTAAATTAGCTGTTTTTATGTCTTCTATATTGCTACAAAGTAAAATGTCCGTCCGACCATTAAATCGTGGATTTTCTGTTTGTTCTCCTTTTTGAGGAACAAAATGATTACCAATAACAACATTCCCAGCATCATATATTGTTATACCATTTGTGTTTTGATTATGTTTTATAAGATCTTCTGTGTATTGTAAAGTATTTTTTCTTCCCAATAGAAAAGCTATAGTTGCAATACCACATTCTTTGTTTTCAAGTCTTTCAGGACAACAAGTTTGAAAGTATGATTCTTTTTCCATTAGCATATTTTCTTTTACTCTCTTCTTTTCAAGGACTTCAAGGCACATTTCAAGAACAGTAGTATTAGCTACTGGATTAGCAACAAAGGTTGTATTGTATCCATGAGCAATAAAAAGTTTTGTTTTTGCTAGCATATCACTTAGATTAGATTCATTATTAGTATGTATTTTTATACCTACGGGAAGCATTGTTTTATCAAATAATGCTTTTTCTATTTCTTCATTACTTTTTGTTGACAAAACTTCTTGTATCTCAGATTGTAAGCCTTGAGAATTGTCAAAGAATGCTTCAATTGCTTTTTCAGCAATAATTCTCAACTCTTGTTTTTCAAAGAGATGAGATATAATTTCGTCTGAAGTGAATTTAGCGTAACCATCTATTGACCACCCATCTGCAATTCTTTCAGGTAATATTTCTTTGAGATCTTGTTGAAAAGACTCATTGTTTTTGAGTTCAATTATTGTTTTCTCTGTAGCAAATTTAGCGTAACCATCTATTGACCACCCATTTGCAATTCTTTCAGGTAATATTTCTTTGAGATCTTGTTGAAAAGACTCATTGTTTTTAAATTCATTTGTTGTTTCTTTTGTAGCAAATTTAGTATAATCATACATTAGTTCTCCATCTGCCATTCTTTTAGGTAATCCTTCTTTGAGAGCTTGTTGGAGAATTTCATCTGAAGCGAATTTAGCGTAACCATCTATTGACCACCCATTTGCCATTATTTTAGGTAATCCTTCTTTGAGAGCTTGTTGGAGAGTTTCGCTTGAAGCAAATTTAGCATAATTGTCTATATACCACCCATTTGCAATTCTTTCAGGTAATATTTCTTTGAGATCTTGTTGAAAAGACTCATTGTTTTTAAATTCATTTGTTGTTTCTTCTGTAGCAAATTTAGCATAATCATACATTAGCTCTCCATCTGCAATTCTTTCAGGTAATATTTCTTTGAGAGCTTGTTGAAGAATTTCGTCTGAAGCGAATTTAGCGTAATCGTCTATTGATTTTCCATTTATCATTCTTTTAAGCAATCCTTCTTTGAGAGCTTGTTGAAAAGTTTCTTCTGAAACTTTTTCTTTATATTCTTGTATAACATCACCATTGACAATTTTTTCAACAATCTCATTAATGAGTTCTCGTTCTTTATTTTCTATATCTATATTTGGTTTAGAATCTAGATTATCTTTTTTATTCTCCATATTATTAGATTAACAATATAATAAATGTTATTTTTCTGGAAAAGGAACAAAAGCAGGATCTTCTTCCTTTTGTGGTACTTCCTCTGGTGTTT
>VAPL010124179.1_pt1 | contig 22526 bp, 20 predicted proteins | sample 3395061 | NCBI WGS metagenome assembly VAPL01 (sample SAMN08290444, study PRJNA428436) | hydrothermal vent metagenome | isolation source: Deep-sea hydrothermal vent chimney 2 | place: Pacific Ocean: Juan De Fuca Ridge | depth 2182 m m | reverse complement strand
TGAAGATGCCACTATGACCGGCATGGCTGCAACTCTGGCGACTGACGAGGATGTCGCCAATGTATCTGCATTTTTTGCCAGCAAAACGACTACAGCCGCAACAGCAGACGATGCAAAGGTTGCACTGGGTAAAGCCATCTTCCGTGGTGGTAACACATCTTCGAAATTACCCGCCTGCATGGGTTGCCACGGTGTAAATGGTTCCGGTAACCCGGCTGCTAAATTCCCTGCATTAAAAGGGCAACATGCCACTTATACTATTGCACAGTTAACGGCTTTCCGTGACGGCAAGCGTAAGAATGACAACAATATGATGCAGAATGTAGCCAATAAAATGACCACTGCTGAAATTGAAGCCGTTGCTAACTATATTGCTCAAATGAAATAAGCTTTAATGCTTATTCCATAAAAGGCAGCTTCGGCTGTCTTTTTTTTGCCTGTGTTATTTGCGTACCGCACCTGTAAAGCTGTGGCATAATCGACAACAGATGAAATTATTCAGCACTTAAGCTGTCATAACAAAAAATTTATTATGGATTCTTCCGGGGGGAAAAATGAGTTATTTAAAAAAAATCAGTCTGTTAGGGTTAATGCTGCTATCTCTTTCACTATCGAGTTTGGCTCAGGCAGAGGATTATGAAGAAGGTAAGTCTTATTCAAAACTGGCAAAACCTGTTGCCACTCAAAGCGGCGATAAAATCGAAATTCTGGAGTTTTTCTGGTATGGCTGCCCGCACTGCTTTAGTTTTGAGCCCACTTTAAAGAAATGGAAAAAAAATCTGCCGGCTAATGTTAAGTTTGTACGGGTTCCAGCACCATTAAACCCTCGCTGGATGGCACACACCAAAACGTACTATGCTCTGGAAATTATGGGTGAAGGCGAGAAGTATCACCATGATATTTTCACCGCGATGCACGTTAAAAAAATGAAGCTGTATTCAAAATCGGCTCTTGCTGATTATCTTGCAACGCTGGGCGTTAATAAAGACACCTTCCTCTCAACTTTCGATTCTTTTGCCGTTGAAATGCGCGCAAAACAGGCAATGCAACTGGGTCAGCAATATAAAGTTAATGGTGTTCCTATGCTTGCGGTAAATGGGAAATACACTATTTCAGGCTCTCAGGCAGGTAGTTTTGCAAGTATGGTTAATATTGCTAATTATTTAATTAAGCAGGAATCTAAATAATTTCAGGGTAAACTTATAATAAATTATGAATAGCCTGAAAATTTAGGCTATTTGCCTTGTTTAGTTGCATATTGATGTCTATATTTAAAGGGAGCTTTTGCTCCCTTTTTTATTTCTCTGACAGGCTTATTCAATTGTGGAAACCGCTAAAACTGATATTGAACAGTGGAAACAAAAATATTATGACCAGCTCGATCGTCTGGAGAAAAAACAATCTGACTGGGAAAATCTCGAAACTACACTTAAAAAAACTATCGGCCGTCTGGGCCTGGCAGCAGAAGGTCAGCATGCGACACTCGATCGCCATATCAATGAACTACGTAATACCATAAAAAATACCATTGATCGACAAAGGCTTGAGTCTGTAGTTGATGACATTTCGCGTACACTGGCTAAACTTGAAGATAAACAAACTGATACCAATCGTGAATCTATACATTCATTAGAACATTTGATTAAAAATATTATACTGCCAAAAAGCGCTCACAAATCACAGACTAAACTACTTAAAACATTCGCTAAGGCAGACGACACACAACGTGATGATTTAATAAAAGACTCTCTACAACTATTAACTTCCGTCATATCTATAAATGTATCTGAGACTGATAAACCCGGTTTAATTGAGCGCCTGTTTCAATCTAATAATAAGGATAATACTTCAAACCATTCAATAGAACCGGAAAAACCTGCTGATACTGATGAACAACAACTAAAAGTTTATAAAAGCTGTTTAATTGAACTCCTTTCCAGGCTTGATAATCCGGACTCACCAAATGGTAAAATCAGTGCCCTGAAAATGGGTGCACGGGATGCACAACAAAAAAATGAACTGGATAAACTTTCTGAGCAGCTTTCTCAAATGTTGCGTGAACAAAGCCCCTCCCAGAACAACATTGATACTACACCTGCCACTAGTGAAATTTTAAATACTTCATCGCAGCCTTCAATTCAGGAATTATTAATTCGCCTGCTTGAACAGCTCATTATCCCTGCAGATCTTCAGGATGCAGCAAATAAGATGAAGCACCGACTAGAACATGAAAGTCAGCCTGCAAACTGGAAGTCACTATTAAAAGATGTTGCTTTGCTGATTAACTCTATTCGTAGTCGTATGCAAAAAGAAAAACATGAATTTGAAAACTTTTTGCAACAGGTCACTGATCGCTTAAAAATGATGGATCAGTTTTTACAATCTGAATCTTCAAATATATTAGAAGCCGAAAATCAGGGTAAAGCATTTGATAAGCAGCTTGACTCTAACGTCAATGAAATTCGTCTCGATATAAATAATGCCACTGAACTAACCAGCCTTAAAGAAAATGTAACTTCAAAGCTGGATACTATTTCCGGACATATAAAACTGTATCGTGAGTCTGAAGATATACGTTTTCAAAACTCTCAGCAACAAGTCGACACTATGGCTGAGAAAATGCAATCGCTTGAGAAAGAAACAAGCCAACTAAAAAAACTGGTCATTGAAAAAAATAAGCAGGCAATGTTTGATGCACTCACCGAAATTCCAAATCGTCTTTCTTATGAAAAAAAAGCCGCAGAAGAAATTGCCCGCTGGAAACGTTTTTCTACTCCACTGAGTCTGGCGATATGGGATATCGATTTATTTAAAAAGGTCAATGACACCTACGGCCATAAAGCCGGTGATAAAGTTTTAAAAACTGTAGCCCAGCTGTTGGTAAAAAGTATCCGTGAAACTGACTTTCTAGCTCGTTATGGTGGTGAAGAGTTTGTGATGCTGTTACCGGGCACTCGACAGGAAGAAACATTACGTCTGCTCAATAAGCTACGTCAACAAATTGAAAATTGTGGATTTCATTATCACGGCGAAGCCGTTAACATCACAATTTCCTGCGGTGTCTGCAGTTTTAATGATGGCGACACATTAAATCAGGTATTTGAACGTGCTGATAAAGCCCTCTATAAAGCCAAAGAAAATGGCCGTAACCAGTGTGTTGCCGCATCTTGTCTGTCTGATTAACTATTTGTCGCTGTCATTCAGTTACACGGCTCTGTAGTTTTATGTTCGATTTCACATAAAGGCACTTTAGCCTAATTTACAATTTTTTAAATTTTTTTGATATTTGATGGATTTTCAGCTCAATTTTCACATAAAACAGCTCTTTTTCGCTTTAATCTACCCATTTTCCTTACATCAATCAGTCTAATTAATATTGCTAAATAGCACTATCTCAGCTATGTTTACACCACGAAAACCCTTGGCTATAAAAATATAAATGGAGAACAAAATGAAGAAGGTTGCTTATTTAATTGCAGGTGTTGCACTGTCAGCATTCATCAGTGGCTGTAGTGACAAGAAACAAGAAGAAGTTGCAGATTGTGTATTTCCTGATGCACCTGGAACTGCAGCACCTGGTTGGGTTTGTGATGAGCCGGTTAAAGATCTGGAAGTATCTGCAGTTGGATCTGCATCTAAATCAGGAGCTGGCCATGATTTTATGAAAACCATGGCTTCAACAGCAGCACGGGTTCAGTTAGCACAGAATATGAAAGTGCAGGTACGCAACATGGTTAAACAATATGTTGAAACCACCGGTGCGGCTGATACTGAAACCGTTGATAAAGTAATGACATCCGTCACCAAGCAAATTACTAACGAAACGCTGGTAGGCACTAAAATTTATAAAACCCGCACCAGTCCTAATGGCAATCTGTATGTGTTAGTGGGTATGGATGAAGCTAGTGTTCAGCAAGCCACCCAAAAAGCCCTTAAAACCAGCATGAAAAATGAGCGTGCATTATGGCAGCAGTTTAAAGCTCAGAAAACTCAGGATGAATTAGCCGCTGAAATTTCTAAGATGGATGGTAATAACTAGAAATACAGCTCAGGGATGAATGTTATTCTGTGAATAATTTTCGCTGGATAAGACTACACAAGGAAGTGAAATGGCTTATATTTCAATATATTTCAAGTATTTAAGGGATTATTATGCAAAAGCAGACTATTCTGTTCGTTAGTCTATGTTCACTCACAGGTCTGTCTTTAAGTAGCATTGCCAACAGTCAGGCTGAGTTTCAACAGTGGATGCATCAGGAAACAGCCAGCTTTCAGGAATATAAAGATAAGCGCGATAAAGAGTTTACAGGGTTTCTTGAAAATCAATGGAAGGAAATGCAAACCTTTCAAGGTATCGTCCGCGACGAAACACCTAAACCTACTCGAATACCAAAGGCTCCGCCTAAACCTGTCATCCAGAAAATCCAGGCCGATAATCAAAAGCCGAATTCTCAGTTACCCACTAAAGTTACGCCGTCAGTCATAGTTAAAATTCCCGTCATTACACCTGCGCCAAAACCGGTTAAAGTCATTCCTGTAACGATTATTAAAAGTCCGAAAGGCCGTAAAATTCAGTTAAATTTCTATGGTCAGAACCTCAACTTTTATTACGACCCAAAACTTAAAGTCCGCCTACAGCGTCCGATTAATGAAAAGTCCATGAGTAAAATCTGGTCAGATATGAGTCGTGCAGATTATGATGGATTATTAAAACAAATCGATGCACAGCGCAAACCTCTTATATTAAATGACTGGGGTTATGCACTACTGACCAATGCCATCGCTCAAAAAGTTCATCCAAATAGTAAAAATGACCAGTCTGTTTTCACCTGGTATTTAATGACTAAAGCCGGCTATCAGGCACGCATTGCGTATGATCAAAATTACGTTTATCTACTGATGCCCGCACAACAACAATTATTCGGATCACCATATTTTACGTTTGATAATACCCGTTATTATGCTCTCAGCTTTGATGGTATAAAGCAGAGGCCCGGGCGAATTTTTACCTATAATGGCCATTATCCCGGTGCTAAAAAACAACTAGACATGAGCTTAGGCCATGCATTTAACACCGGACGTAAGCAAAAATCACGTTATTTAAACTTTACTTATAAAGGTAAAACACACCGTATTAATGTCGGGTACGACAAAGAAACCATACGTTACCTTAAAACTTATCCACAAATGGATATTGGGCTTTATTTCAATTCTGATCTCAGTCAGGCTACTGCTAATCCTTTACTGTCTCAGTTAAAACCACTGGTCGAAGGCAAATCTGAACAGGATGCCATTAATTTAATATTACGTTTTGTGCAAACAGCATTTAAATATAAAACAGATGAACAACAATTTGGTATTGAGAATTATTTATTCCCAGAAGAAACGTTACATTATCCATACTCTGATTGTGAAGACCGTGCTGTTTTCTTCGCCTGGATCGTACATAATTTGCTCGGCTTAAAGGTTATCGGGCTTGATTACCCTGGACATATTTCAGCCGCCGTATTATTCAATGAAAGGGTAAGTGGTGACTCAGTTAATTTTAACGGTAAACGCTATGTAATGACTGACCCTACCTATATTAATGCCGATGCGGGCATGAGCATGCCTGCTTACAAAAACAAGAACCCCGGTGTGATACGTGTTTTTAATTAATATTGAACCGGTACAATTTTACTCAACGGCACATTACCAAACCTGTCTTTTAGTTTAAATCAGCTATTATTTATTCAATGAAAAACAGACTTAACTCTGGTACATAAGTAATAATCAGCAATACAACTAACAATACAATTACAAACGGTAAACTTGCCTGATAAACTTCAGCAATTGGCTTCTTAAATCGAAAACTGGAAATAAATAAATTAATACCCACTGGTGGTGTTAAATATCCAATCTGCATATTCGCTAAAAAAATAATCCCCAGATGCACCGGGTGTACGCCAAAGCTTGTTGCCACTGGTAATATTAATGGAACAATAATAACCAGTGCTGAAAAAATATCCAGAATCGCACCGACAAATAGTAGGAAAATATTCAGTACTATCAGAAATTGAATTTTTGAATCTACATTTTCTTTAACAAAAGAAAATAGTCTATCCGGTATTTCCGCATCTACGAATACATTGGTTAGTGCCAGAGAAACAGCTAGAATAAGCAAAATACTACCAACCATTACCATCGATTCAAGTATCACTTCCTTTAGCTTTTTAATAGAAACTTCTTTATATATTAAAGTTTCAACTATCATAAAATAAATTGCAACCAGTGCTGCTGCTTCAGATATAGCGAAGAAACCAGAATATATGCCTGCTACCAGAAAAAATGGCATTGGTAATTCCCATCGCATTTCCCATATTGCTGAAAATAATTTTTGTTTAGTAAAAGTTTCCGTCTTAATTTCAAACTGTCTATTCTTAATAATAGAATATATCGACAAAACAATTACCATCAAGGCTGCTGGCATTAGTCCGGCTATAAACAAATCATTAATTTCAAATTTAGTTTCCAATTCCATTTGCTGAGCAATAATGCCATATAGAATTAATGGTAATGAGGGAGCTAGTAGTAACCCAAGACTTCCAGATGCGGTAACCATACCTAAACTAAATTTTTCTGTATAGCCTGCATTCTTTAATGCCGGGTATAACAAAGCACCCAATGCGACTATTGTTACACCAGAAGCACCGGTAAAAGCGGTGAAAATAGCACTGGCAATGAATGCAAATATAACCAAGCCACCGGGAAACCAACCTACCATAGCCTGGATTAAATTAAGCATTCTTTGGGATGTATTACTGGCACTAAGAATATAGCCGGCAAAAGTAAACATCGGAAGTGCCATTAATAACGGAGTTTCAGCAATTCTATATAACTCAATACCAATTACTTGTAGGTCTATATCGGCACTGTAAAAACCATATAATGCACCGGCAGCTATAACTGAAAACAATGGTGCACCGAACAGAGCTAGTATAACCAGCAGCACTATTACAAAAATAGTCATCATTTCGTTGACTGTCCAGATTCAGGTAATAATGATTGTAGAATATATCTCAAACCCATTATAAAAAATGCAACGGGTATAATTGACTCAGTTAACCACACCGGTACTTTAGAAAATGCCATTTCATTCAGTTCATACTCACCCTGAATAAATATAAAACTATAATAACTTATTATTAAACAAATCACTGCAGCAAAAATAGAACCTGCTGTTTTAATTAATTTTTTATACTCTGTAGGAAAATAATGTGATAATACATCTATGTTGATATGTTTATTTTGTCTACTTGCTACAATTGAACCTGTTAAACCTAGCCATAAAACTAAAATACTGAGAAGGCTATCACCCCAGATTAAGCCACTATCGAAAAAGTTTCTTAACACTATCTGTATCATAGCTATTATTAAGATACTTGATAAAAAAGATATCACCAGAAAATTTTCAGATTTTTCTATTATCTTTAATATCAACTTAATGACACTGTCTTTAGACAACTTATATATCCTTATTTGCCCTGAATACTTCTAATTCATGTGTCACGTTTTCTATTATTTTATTGGACATTATATTTTTATTCTTAATGGTGTCTCTAGCATCTACGCCTTTTTTTACCCAATATTCAAGCATATTATCTGCAGGTGATGAATCTTTAAGGCCCTGACTTTTTAAAGCTTCAAATGCGGATAAATTTTCTTTTCTATTTTTTGCATCAATACGGGCAAGAACTTTGTTCATGGTATCTTTTACTATTTTCTGGTCCTGTTTACTTATTTTATTAAACTGTTTTTTACTTATAATAAACGTCCCATATATATACATTAGTGGTACATTCGAATAAAAATTAACCTGCGTATGCCATTGTAATGTGATTGCTACCACTGGTGGAATAATAACGGTATCTATTAAATTTGTTTGTAATCCTGTTAAAACATCACCTATATTTAGAGGTATTGGTGTTACACCTATCGCGTTTAAAGTTAATTCAATTTGTTTGTTACCTGATGGTGCCCATACTTTATATGAACTTAAATCACCTTTTTTATTAATATCTTTTGTTGATAATATATATGCAAAACCTGTTTCTGATATGCCAAAACTAACCATATCTCCTTCTTCTATTCCATCTTTAATGCTTGAATCAAATTTGTTTCTTATATGATCTACTTCTTCAATGCTATTAAATAGTTTTGGTAGCGCATAAACCTGACTATCCGGGTATATAGTCGCTAATACGCCATTCGCTACAATCGCACCTTGCAACTGATTAATACGAATTTTTTTCATCGCTATTTTTTCCGAGCCCATTACACCACCCGGATAAAATTTAAATTTTACCCTTCCCTGTGTTTGCTTTTTTATTTCTTTTGCTGCAGCTCGCATCTGCTTCATCCAGAATGTTCCATCTGGTACATCTGTAGATATTTTAAATGTTTTTGCCTGTATTGAAGGAAAAACCATCATAATCATTAAAAAATTTATCAGTAATATTTTTTTCATAATTTCATTTTCTAAAAGTAATCTTCAGCACTACGCTGTAATGCTTTAGCCTTTTCAATTGCTAAAGTGTTTATTAAATTTGGTGATACATTTTTATCTGATAAAATTTCAGATATTAATTTGTTATGCAAATTCTCATCAAATATTAATCTGGAATAATATTCTGCATATAATGCTTTCGCCATTAAATTTGTATTATTTGATATGCTAATTGCCATTTCGAAATGTTTTTTACCCACTTCAGGTTTTCCACCTAACGTCGCCGGTATAATGCTGTTTAATACACCTAAATATACATGAGCATTTCCATTATCTATTTCATTATCATGCTCAATAATCTTTTCCATTAACAATTTAATTTGTGCTAATTGTGCCATCGCGTTCCAGTCATCAGTATTAACCTGTATCCAGGACACCCATGCAGTAGCTAGCTTATATAGAATTATAGCATCTTCAGTACTCATTCTATTTAATAGCGTATATAACTCAGAATATTTTATTACGGTTATTCTGCAATAAAATTCTTTATAAATACATATGGCTTTACTAGCCCTGTCTAACGCTTTCTGATTTAATATTTTCTGTTGATTCCTGATTTTTAGAATTTCATAGTCTGGTATATCTTCTATTATGTCTATTTGCGAGCCGAGTAATGATGAATAAGCATTCATTAAATTAACTGAAGCAAGTAAAGTCTCTTCATTATCCGCATCACCTTCTATCAATCCATCTAACAACACGATGTATGCTGGCAGGGCTTGCATAATCGTTTGTGGATCATTGCTTGTTTTAATTGCTGTATTCAAATTATTTGTAAATGAATCTATATATAATGAGCAACTACTTATAAATATGTAAAATACTATTACTGGTAAAATCCGCTTTATTTTCATTTCAATTTTGTGCCAATTAATTTTTAATTACTTTTACACTAGTCCACTATGCTTCAATAACGCTTCTATATCTGGTTGTCTTCCACGAAACTGAGTAAACAAGCTCATTGCTTTTTCAGAACCACCCGTTTCTAGAATATTGTGCATAAATTCATGGCCTGTATCTTTATTAAAAATACCGTATTCTTCAAATTTTGAGAATGCATCTGCTGATAAAACTTCCGCCCATTTATAACTATAGTATCCTGCTGCATATCCACCTGAGAATATATGTGTGAAACTATGCTGAAACTGATTACTTTGTGGAGGCTTTATTACAGCTACCTGTTCTCGTACTTCATTTAGTATTTTTTGTACACTTTCAAAGCCATTCTGATCATACTCAATATGTAATCTAAAATCGAATAAAGCAAATTCAAGTTGTCTCAGCATAATCATCGCAGACTGAAAGTTTTTAGCTTTTATGAGCTTTTTATATAGATCTTGCGGTAATGACTCTCCGGTCTCTATATGTTCAGTTATTAAAGCTAAACCTTCTTTTTGCCAACACCAGTTTTCCATAAACTGACTTGGTAACTCTACCGCATCCCACTCAACTCCACTAATACCAGAAACAAATAATGAATCAACTTTGGTTAACATGTGTTGTAAGCCATGACCGAACTCATGAAATAAAGTTGTTACCTCATCATGACTCAATAATGCCGGTTTATCTCCAACAGGAGCTGATAAATTACAGGTTAAATATGCCACAGGTGTTTGAATGGTTTTTTTGCATTTCATTCTACAAATGCATTCATCCATCCATGCACCACCACGTTTATTGTTTCTACTATAAAGATCTAAATAAAACTGACCACGCAGATTACCTGTTTCATCAGTTATCTCATAAAATTTAACATCTTTATGCCAGACATTTACATCATTTATCTCTTTTATTACTATGCCGTACAATCGATTTACTATTTCAAATAAACCTTTGATTACTTTTTCAGCCGGGAAGTAGGGCTTTAACTCCTGCTGACTGATTCCATACTCCTTCTGTTTCAATTTCTCGGACATGAACATCACATCCCATGCTTCCAGTTGATTGATTTTATATTCTTGTTTAGCAAATTTCTTTAAAATACTGTACTCTTTCTCTGCCTGTGGTTTTGATTTTTTAACCAGATCATTTAGAAAATTTAAAACATCAGATGTATTTTCAGCCATTTTATCGGCTATAGAAACCTCCGCATAATTATTATAATTTAATATATCCGCTATTTGTTTTCGTGCTGTCAGTATTTCCAGCATAACTTCACTATTATCAAATTCAGCTGCATTTGGTCCTTTAGCTGATGCTCGGGTTGTATATGCCGTATATATTTCTTCACGAAATTTTCTTATTTTTGAATACGTCATGACTCCAATATAAGATGGTGCATCCAGTGTGAACAACCAGCCTTTTAGTTTATCATCCTCTGCAAACTGTTTTGCCATATCTATTACAAAATCAGGTAACCCTGAAAGCTGACTGCTATCTTCAATGTGGATACGAAAAGCCTGTGTTGCATCCATTACATTCTGTTCAAACTTCGAATGTAAATTCGATAATTTGCTCTTCATTTGTTTAAATTGTTCTTTCTTTTCATTTGAAAGCGCCACTCCACTCAAGTTAAATTTCTGAATGGCATTTTCGATGACTTTTTTATTCGCCTTATCCAGTCCATTAAACTCTTTTGCTGACTGAATACCAGTATATGCTTCAAATAGGGCCTGATTTTGAGACATATCTGTTGAATACGCACTAAGCTTAGTTAAACAATTGTCATGAATTTGTCTTAATTCTTCACTATTCATAACTGAATTTAAATGACTGACTGGAGACCAGGCTCTAGATAGCAAATTATCCATCGCTTCTAATTCTGCTATAAATACTGGCCAATCATGGATTTTTTCTGATATTAACAATCCATTTAGTTTTTTCGTGTTTTCTTTAATAATTGCAGTAATAGTGCTTTCTATTTCATTATTTTTTATCTTTGTAAATTCTGGTAACTGTTGCTGATTCGTAAGTACATTATTCATATGTTTTTTTATCTTTAATCAAACGATTTATTAGTGATAGATAATTATATATTAAGCAAGGTTTACGATAAATTAGATCTTCTCAAGATTGGCTAAAAGATTATTAACTATTTGAGCTAATCCATCCTTATCCGGATTCATTCGATTATATACCTGTAGTCCAAAAATCCCACTCATTAACATTTTCGCTATTGCTTCTGGTCTTCCACCCGATATTAAGGTTCCCTGTGTTTGAGCCAGTTTTAGTACATCACTGAACTCACGTTCTATTTTAGTAAACATGGTACTCACTCGATGGTTTATTTCACTATCATCCGGTGCTATTTCTAGCAGGGTATTAACCAGTAAGCAGCTCTTCAGGTCCTTATCTTCATTTTTCTGGCTTAGTATAAAATCAAAAAACAGTCGTATTCTTTTAAGTGGTGCTTCTTCAGACTGCAGAATACAACGCATAGCTGTGTACAAATGCTCAAAATAATAATCAAGCGACATAAGAAATAAATTTCGCTTATTTTTAAAAGCGCCATATAGGCTGCCAGGCTGCAGGTGAGTTGCACTACTTAGATCTTTTACCGATGTATTCGCATAGCCCTGTCTCCAGAATAATTGCATTGCACTGTCTAGTACATCTTCTTGATTAAATGTTATTGGTCGTGCCATAGCGATTCCAGATATATTTATTAACTATTCTACCAATAGTTGAATAATTGCTCAATAATGTTTATTATATTTGAACAATCATTCAATAATGGAGTAAAATATGACCTCATTTCCTGTATTAAACCTTGATAGCGCGCCCTCTAAATCTAAAGATCTTCTACAGCAAACACAAGATAATTTTGGATTCATACCTAATTTAATAGGTGTAATGGCTACATCGCCTGCGCTAACTGAAGCCTATCTCAGTGTTGCAAATATTTTTTCAAAATCGAACTTAAGTGCAACAGAACAACAAATTGTTTTACTGACTGTGAGCTTTTTTCACGAATGCGGATATTGTATGGCAGCCCATACCGCTATTGCCGGAATGAATAATGTTGATTCTACCGTAGTGAGTGCTATCCGTGACAACCTGATATTAGATGACACAAAACTTGAGGCTTTACGTCAATATACTCGAAGTCTTATTGAGAAGAGAGGCTGGGTAGATGATATAGACACGCAGACTTTTTTAGACGCAGGATATGAGACAAAACATATACTGGATATTCTAGTGGGTATTGCGCAGAAAACCCTCAGTAACTTTACCAATCATATTGCTAAAACACCATTGGATGATGCATTTGCTGAAGTCGCCTGGAAAGCCCCAGGTAAATAAGTTAATAGTTAGCGCAGAAAAACGTCAATTCAAGATTAAATTAAACTTCAATAACGTACTATTTAATCGCGTTTTTCTGCACTTTAAACAAATATTTTAGGTATCAATATTCATCGCTGAAAGGGCATTAGACTCAATAAATTCACGACGGGGTTCTACCTGATCACCCATTAGCGTAGTGAATACTTCATCTGCTGATACTGCATCTTCTATGCGCACCTGCAGCATTCTACGGGTTTCAGGATTCATCGTTGTTTCCCATAGCTGCTCTGGATTCATTTCACCCAGTCCTTTATAGCGCTGAATATTCAAACCACGCCGGGCTTCCTCAAATAACCAGTTTTTAACATCATCGATATTCGAAACTAACTGAGTCTTTTCACCCCGCTGAATATAAGAGCCTTCTGAAAACAAACCTTCCAGTTTCAGATATAGCTCATTCATTAAGGCATATTCCGGACTGTCAAAAAAATCTGCCGTAAATGCCGTGACATGGTCAAGCCCGTGAACCACTTTAGTTATTTCTATCTGTGGTAGATCTTCACCTTCAAGATGATTCGTAGCAACTGAATATTCAACCCCTGAAGGCTTTACTTTATTCAATAAAATCAACATCTTATCTAAATATTCAGTTATTTTATCTGAATCATTTAGATCATTTTTTTGTATTGCAGGTAAATTTACCAGTTCTTTTAAAATTGATTCTTCATAACGTCGTGATAAACGGGTAATGACAGCCTGTACCGACATATATGATTTAATCAATTCTTCAAGTGCAGTATCTGAAATAGCTGGTGTATCGTTTTGTACATGTAAGTGAGCATTAGAAAGCGCCAGTGTTAATAAATAGCTATTTAACTCCTGATCATCTTTAACATATCGTTCCTGCTTACCTTTTTTCACTTTATACAGGGGAGGCTGTGCAATATAAATATAACCCCGTTCAATTAATTCCGGAACCTGACGATAAAAGAAGGTTAGCAACAGGGTACGAATGTGTGATCCATCAACATCCGCATCGGTCATGATAATAACTCGATGATAACGCATTTTATCAGGGTTATATTCATCTTTACCAATACCACAACCTAGCGCAGTAATCAGTGTACCCACTTCTGCAGACTGTAGCATTTTATCGAAGCGAGCTTTTTCAACATTCAGAATTTTTCCTTTCAGCGGTAAAATAGCCTGAGTCTTCCGATCACGACCCTGTTTAGCCGAACCACCCGCCGAGTCCCCTTCCACTAGATATAATTCTGATAAGGCGGGATCCTTTTCCTGGCAATCTGCTAATTTTCCCGGCAAACCTGCAATATCAAGTGCGCCCTTACGACGAGTCATTTCACGCGCTTTACGGGCCGCTTCACGAGCACGGGCTGCCTCTACAATTTTCTGCGTTATTGCACGGGCATCACCCGGTCTTTCAATTAGAAATTCCTGAAATTTTTCATTCATTGCCGCTTCCACAGCAGACTTCACCTCGGAGGAAACCAGCTTATCTTTAGTTTGGGATGAAAATTTAGGATCAGGCACTTTTACAGACAGTACTGCTGTTAAACCTTCTCGAGCATCATCACCAGTGGTATTGACCTTATTCTTTTTGGCAACACCCTCTTTTTCCATATATTGATTCAAACTACGGGTCAGAGAAGCCCTGAAACCCGCCATATGTGTACCACCATCACGCTGAGGAATATTATTAGTAAAACAATATATATTTTCCTGATATGAATCATTCCATTGCATTGCGACTTCTACACCCAGGCCTTCATCATTTTCCCAGTTAAAATGTAAAACCTGTTGGTGTAATGGGGTTTTATTCCTATTAAGATGTTCTACAAAGGAACTTATACCCCCTTGATATTCAAAAACATCCTGTTTTTCATCAACACGCTTATCAGTAAGTACAATACGCACACCCGAGTTAAGAAAAGAAAGTTCTCGCAAACGCTTAGCTAAGATATCGTAATGATATTCGATATTTGTAAAAGTCTTATCTGATGCCCAGAAACGCAACTCAGTACCACTGGTTTTGGTTTCACCAACCACTTTGATGGCATGAACCGGATCGCCGTGTGAATATTCCTGCTGATGTATTTCACCATTACGGTGAATCGTTAGCATTAATTTCTCGGAGAGCGCGTTTACTACCGAAACACCTACACCGTGCAAGCCACCGGAAACTTTATAAGAATTATCATCAAATTTACCGCCGGCATGCAATACAGTCATTATAACTTCCGCTGCTGATATACCTTCACCTTCATGTATATCAACCGGGATTCCACGACCATTATCGCTAACTGAAACAGAACCATCGCTGTGTATTTTCACATTGATTTCACTGCAATGTCCCGCAAGTGCTTCATCGATTGAGTTATCAACGACTTCAAACACCATATGATGCAAACCTGTGCCATCATCGGTATCGCCAATATACATACCGGGGCGTTTTCTAACAGCCTCCAGGCCTTTTAAAACCTTAATACTCGATGAATCGTAAGCAGCAGCTTCGGTCATATAAATCCCCTATAAACAGGATTTCGATTATAACTGAATTACGTACTTTAAGGGGGTTTTATAAGGGTTTTTTAACTTTATTTAGACAATCTAACAATCTTATAATGGTGTGATTTAACTGGATTTTTTAGATATCCTGTGATGTTTTCATGGCTCGGATTTCACTTATGATAACTAATCTATATTTCACGAACCTGACCCTGTTCCACGTGGAACACTTTATAGCTCTTCCAGTTATCACATGCAATTTGATTAGCCTCAATTGCAGTGATAAATATCTGTATATCGAGATTTGAGAGAATACTCAATATTTTATTTTGATTATCCAGATCAAGCTCTGCGGGTAAATCATCAAACAATAGAATACATCGTCTTTTGGATTTCTTAGAGAAAAGTATAAGTTGCGCAATTTTAAGCAAGCAAACCAATTTTTTCTGTTGTCCTCGAGATATAGACGATTGTGCAGATAAACCATCCACTGTTATTTTAATATCTGCACGATGTGGCCCGGACTGAGTAAAACCTTTTTCTCGATCTTTAATTAAACTTTGACTAAGGTAAGCAGAGAAATCAATATCCGCAGGCCAGCCTTGTTTATAACTAAGTGATATCTGGTGATCAGGGAATAACACTGAAGATAACTCTGAAACAATGTCATTTATTAAGTTTAAGTATTTAAGCCTATAACTTTGTATGTTTAACGCATTGAGTATCAGCTCTTTATCCCAAAGCGAACATAATTTATCAGATTGGTGTAATCGTAATGCTGCATTACGCTGGCTTAGGGCTTTTTTATATTTTTTCCATGATTCTATAAATTGGTGTTCCACGTGGAACACACCCCAGTCCATATATTGTCTCCTGTTTTCAGGGCCTGCAGTAATGAGTTGATGGCTATCAGGATGTAAAACTAAAACAGGGAGGAGGCTAGAAAGTTCTGAAATACGGTAGATTGACTGGTTATTAACTCTTATAACCTGTTCTTTAAGATCACGTTGTAGTCCAATTCGAGTTGATTCATCATCTAAGTCACAAACCAGGCGAAAAAGATTCTGTTCATAAGTGATTAAATGTCTAGTTTTAGCGCTACGAAAGGAACGACCATAACTAAGATAAAATATAGATTCAAGCAAACTGGTTTTACCAGCAGCATTATCACCTGTAATTAAATTCAAGCAGGCATTCGGTTCTATATGAACCGAACTTAAATTGCGGAAATCAGTAACTTTAAGGCTCTTTAAGCCCATAGTAAAACCAGTTTAAATCTTATGACTACAAACGCATCGGCATAATAACGTATTTTGCTTCACCTTCATCGGGAAACATTAGCAAACAACTACTATTTGCATCCTTAATAAAACCTTGTACTGTTTCTTCAGAAGAAGTATTTAATACATCAATCATGTAATTTACGTTAATACCCATTTCAATCGGATTACCTTCATAACTAATTTCTAACTCAACATCCGCTTCTTCCTGGTCGGGATTTTGTGCCTGGAGTTTTAATAAGTTCGTTTCAATGATCATCCGAATACCACGGTATTTCTCATTTGATAAGATAGAAGCACGTACCAATGCCTGCTTTAACGCTTCTCGATTAAGTACCATATTATTGCCGGAAGACTCAGGCATCACCCGTTTGTAATCGGGAAAACGACCATCAATTAATTTTGAAGTAAATCGTTGGTTCGCTAAACTACATTGAATATGGTTATTACCAAGTATAATTTTAATTTCATCATCTGAATCAGAAAGTAGACGTTGTAACTCACTTACACCTTTTCTCGGAATAATAACCTGTTTATTATCTGTTAAATCCGCATCAATATTTTTTTCACAAAAAGATAATCTATGCCCATCTGTAGCAACCGTTCTAATAATGCCAGAAGCGACTTCTAACATTAAACCATTCAAATAATAACGAACATCCTGTTGAGCCATTGCAAAAGATGTTTTATCAATAAGTGTTTTCAAAAGTGATTGAGGAACACTAAATTCATAAACACTGCTAATATCTTCTAAAGAAGGGAAGTCAGAAGCAGGTAGTGTAGTTAAACTAAAGCGACTCCGACCGGATTTTATTAATGCTTTATCTCCATTAACCTCAATATTAATTTCAGCATCTGCTGGTAAGGCCTTACAAATATCGAGCAGTTTTTTAGCCGGTAAGGTAATTTCACCTGCCTCATCCATCATATGATTTACGGTAGAAACCAGTTCAATTTCCAGATCTGTAGTTGTTAAAGTGAAATGATTATCATTAGACTTAATTAATACATTAGCCAGAGCAGGTAATGTCTGACGTTTTTCAACCGCGCCTATAACCTGTTGAAGTGGTATTAATAAATCATCTCTCTGGATTTTTATCTTCATGGGTGTTCCTAATTATTATATATATATTAATACTTAGTTATTATAGTTAAGCCCGTTACTATCTGTGGATAACTTAATTATTATAAATAAATTCAATAACTTACCTAGTTAAATTCAAATGAACAAGCTTGGGGAAAATACCCCTTAAAATGTAGACAGAATGTGGATAACTTTAATCTGCCTATTTATCCACACTACTATACAATATTTATCCACAGCTTATTTTCATGCTAATGCACAGCAAGTTTAATTACTTAAAATACGTAATAAATTGGTATAGTCTTCATCTATTTTGGTATCTGATTCTCGTAATTCTGCAATTTTCCGACAACCATGTAAAACAGTTGTATGATCTCGTCCACCAAATGCATTGCCAATTTCCGGTAAACTGTGATTAGTCAGTTCTTTAGATAAAGCCATTGCAAGTTGACGGGGTCGTGTAATAGATCGACTACGGCTATTGGAATGCAAATCTGAAATTCTTATTTTATAATATTCCGCCACCGTTTTTTGTATATTTTCAATCGTAATTAAACGATCATGCAGGGCAATTAAATCACGTAAAGTCTCTTTGGCAAACTCAAGAGTAATTGGTTTTCCGGTAAAATTAGACGTTGCCATAACGCGTCGTAGTGAGCCTTCTAATTCACGAATATTAGAACGAATCCGTTTAGCGATAAAAAATGCGACTTCACTGGGTAAGTCAATACCAAATTCTTCGGCTTTCTTTTGTAAAATTGCAACACGTGTTTCTAATTCAGGAGGCTCTATGCACACTGGTAAACCCCAGCCAAAACGGGATTTCAAGCGTTCTTCCAGGCCATCAATTTCTTTCGGATAGCGATCACAGGTTAAAATGATTTGCCTGCCACCTTCGAGTAATGCATTAAATGTATGAAAAAACTCTTCCTGAGAACGTTCTTTACCGGCAAAAAATTGAATATCATCAATCAAAAGCATATCAAGTGAACGATAAAAGTTTTTAAATTCGTCCATAGTATTATGCTGTAAGGCTTTTATCATATGGGTTACAAAGCGTTCTGAATGAAGATAGACGATACGTGCCTGAGGATTTTTCTGTAGAACCTTATTTCCTACCGCATGCATCAAATGGGTTTTACCTAAACCCACTCCACCATATAAAAATAACGGGTTATATGATCCTGCAGGATTTTCTACTACCTGCAATGATGCCGCTTTAGCCAGTTGATTACTTTTACCTTCGACAAAATTATTAAATGTAAAACCAATATTCAGATTATGTTCAAGTAGTTCATTTGATGGTTTTGGTTTACCTGGTGGTTGTATAGAGCTGGGAACAGTAACGGGTTTAGATGAGTTAATTGTTGCTTTAAATTCTGGCCTGGGGTTTTTACTACCAATATCTAATATAACGGAAATGTCATTATTTGTATCTATTTGTTGACAAATAGTGGTTATTTGTTGCAAAAAGTGCTGTTTAACCCAGTCCAATACAAAGCTATTTGGAGCAAATAGAAATAGTTGATTATTTGATTCTTCAGTTTGTAAAGGTCGAATCCAGGTATTCAATTGTTGATCCGAAAGCTCTTGCTCCAGTCGTTGTAAACACTGATCCCACAAAGCAGTCGACACGAAATAAATTCCCCAGTAAATGTTAGATAACTCAAGATTTAACTTAAATTTAAAAATCAGCTAAATCTTGAATTTGGTAAACCTGATATTTTAACCTGCTACAAATTAACACAAAACTATTATTTCGAATAGCAGGTAAATTAAACTGGGGGCTTATATAATTAGTATATATATATAAAGATTAATAGTTATAGTTAAGCCGCCTTAAATCTGTGGATAACTAAAATAAATACTTTATAATCAATAGGTTAAATAGATATATTGATAGGGGTAACATTGGGATAAGCTATTTGAAACGCGTATACAGATTGTGGATAACTTGTGGTGTGGAATTTATTCAGTAGTTATACAAGAGTTGTCCACAGCTTTTGTATAAATGCAGTCGTTTATGTCTGTGTATTTTGTTATAGACCGATTATATTTGAGTTCCGTTATCAGGAAACATCAACTAGTTCGTATTTATATCTGCAATATGGATTCCATATTCCCTGAATTTTCATTTAAATGCAGCTTCAGGTTAAAACAAATAAAAATTATTAACATATTGCTTTGACTACCGTTGCTTCAGCGATTAGAATATATGCCCCAATTTTTCAAGATTAATTTAGGTTTAGACCAATGAAAAGAACATTTCAACCAAGTCGCATTAAACGCGCACGTACCCATGGTTTTCGCGCGCGCAGCCGTACTGTTGGTGGTCGTAAAGTATTAAAAGCTCGTCGTGCAAAAGGTAGAGCACGTCTGTCTGCATAATTTCATTCTTAGTTAAGCTTAAGCGGTCAAATGCTTGATTGGTTAAAAGCTTACTAAAAATGAATTTAGAATAATGACTGATAACAGGGCCTGTTTTTCAAGGCAGGTCCGTTTACTTAAAGCAGATGAATTTAGTCGGGTTTTTAAAAACCCGGTGCGTTCCAGTGATCGTTATCTAACCATTCTAGCCATATCCAGATTGCAGGTTAATACGGATATAGCTGAGTCACCTATAGATATACAAGCTAATGGGCTGGATTCAAGTCCGCGTTTAGGGCTGGCTATTTCTAAAAAAAATGCTAAACGAGCTGTAGACCGTAATCGCATAAAGCGAATAATTCGGGAAAGTTTTCGACTGAATTGTCAAAACTTGCCTGCTATCGATCTGGTGGTAATGGCGAAACCCAATACAAAACATGCGGATAATCCACAAATATTTAATTCTTTAGAACAGCACTGGATTAAGTTAATTCAGCAGTTTCAGCCTGAAAATAGCAGGAATGATTAATGTATCGTCGGAATCATCAAAAATAGTCATGCGCAGAATTTTTATCGGGCTCATCCGTTTCTATCAGTACGTAATTAGTCCGTACATACCTCCTCATTGTAGATATACTCCCACCTGTTCTACATATGCAGTTGAAGCCATAAGCCGATTTGGTATATTGCATGGCGGTTGGTTAGCGTTACGTCGAATCGGGCGTTGCCACCCCTGGCGCAAAGGCGGATATGATCCGGTTCCCGAACATACGCATAAAACTGAATGTAAACATTAATTATATTAAACACGATTATTAAACGTCATCAGGATATCAATGGAAAACCAACGTACCGTATTATACCTCGCTTTCTTTTTTACGCTGTTTTTACTCTATCAGCAGTGGGAAAAAACCTATGGCCCACAGCCGATAGACACACAGATTGAACAGGTATTTGATACGTCGGCTACAATTCCCGATGCAGATAATTCATCATTGCCATCTGCAGATATTCCATCAGCAAATAATGCAGTTTCAGCTCCTCTGGTGAGTGAAGATGTTAACGCTTCACGTCAGAACGTTCATGTGGTTACAGATTTACTTGATTTAATGATTGATACCCGGGGCGGCACTATTTATCAGCTGGACTTACGGGACTATCAGAAAAGTGCAGAACAGATAGATGCTCCTTTTCGCTTATTTTCAAGCAGTGAAAGTGACTATCATATTGCTCAATCAGGTCTGATCTCCTATGCACAAAAAGCCCCTAGTCATAATGATATTTATCAGGTTGAGAAAACTGAATATCGTCTGGAAGAAGGCACCGATGAACTGAAAGTTACATTACACTGGCAACAAGATGGTATCAGTGTAAATAAAATTTTTATTTTTCATCGTAATAGCTACGTTATTGATGTTGAACATGTTGTTAATGGTGATGACTGGAGTGGTCAGGAATATCGTCAACTATCCCGATCTTTACAGGAACGTAAATCAACAATGATTCCAACCTATGTAGGTGGAGTGGTATTTAATGATGAGATTAAATATGAAAAAGTAGATTTTGATGATATTGAATCACAAAACTTTAATGCAGACATGAAAGGTGGCTGGATTGCGATGATTCAGCATTATTTCCTCGCTGCCTGGGTGCCAGATCAAAATGAAACAAATAAGGCATATACCAAATACTCTGCTAGCAGTGGTCGATATATATTAGGTTTGAAATCTACGGTAGAAAATGCCAGTCCACAGACTCCTGCCGTATTTAAAAGTCAGTTAGTCGTTGGTCCTAAATTACAGGATAGATTGGAAAAAATTGCACCGGGTTTAGAATTAACCGTTGATTATGGTGTGCTCACGATATTGGCAAAACCACTGTTCTGGTTATTAAAGTTTTATCACACTATGTTTGATAACTGGGGCTGGGCCATTATCTTTTTAACGATTACGGTGAAAGCTGCCTTTTACTGGTTATCCGCAAAAGGTTATCGTTCAATGGCGCGTATGCGTAAAGTTGCGCCGCGTATGGCAACTTTGAAAGAGCGCTATGGTGATGACCGTCAGCGTATGTCATCTGAAATGATGAAAATGTATAAAGAAGAGAAAATTAACCCCCTCGGTGGTTGTTTCCCTATTTTGATACAGATACCGGTTTTCATTGCACTGTACTGGGTGTTGTTAGAATCAGTAGAAATGCGTAATGCGCCATTTGCACTGTGGATTCAGAACTTATCTGAACAGGATCCCTATTATATTCTGCCCGTCTTAATGGGTGCGACAATGTTTATTCAGCAAAAACTGAACCCCGCGCCAGTTGATCCGGTACAGCAGAAAGTATTCCAGTTTATGCCGTTTGTATTTACTATTTTCTTCCTGTTCTTCCCGGCGGGTCTGGTACTTTACTGGGTAGTTAATAATACACTATCGATTATTCAGCAGTGGCTGATTACCCGTACAATCGAATCTGAAAAGTAGATTTCGTCTATCTCATTGCTCTC
>VAPL010123286.1_pt1 | contig 22581 bp, 20 predicted proteins | sample 3395061 | NCBI WGS metagenome assembly VAPL01 (sample SAMN08290444, study PRJNA428436) | hydrothermal vent metagenome | isolation source: Deep-sea hydrothermal vent chimney 2 | place: Pacific Ocean: Juan De Fuca Ridge | depth 2182 m m | reverse complement strand
GAAAAAAGGGGTCGGTGACAAATGATTCTTATTCTCAATAAAAGTATACCGTAATATCTTCTTGTATCATTGGTCGGCCTCTTTTCATAAATCCAATCGAACGTTCAAGTGCCGTCTCTATTTGTTGTTTAAAACGATCATTACCCAAAGGCATTGAAAATTGAGCCGCTTCACGTATAGCATCTATATCACTAGCGTCTAACTGATACTTAAAAAAATGGCGATAACACTTTCTTCTTTCTTCACTATCTTGATGTAAACCTAAATAACAGGCATGTGGCGTAATCACATTAGACTTTTCATCTTGTCCATTCACACGATAACTTGACCAACGATATTCCGCTGGGTGTTCTACCATACTGGCTCTAACAGGGTTAAGCTCGATATATTGCATACATAAAAAAAGATAATCTTCCTGACTCACTAAGCTTGCTTTATGACGCCCTTCCCAAAGAGTACCACTACGCCGATATTCGTAGTTAATATATTGAACATAGCGTCTTCCTATCGACTGCATAACACTTGAAATACCGCTTGCATCATTGGGTGTCATGAGTAAATGAACATGGTTTGTCATTAACACGTAGGCATGAACAGCTACGTCATAACGTTTACAGGCATCGCACAAACATTCTAAAAAAAATAAATAATCTTGTTCGGCATAAAAGCACGCATCACGGTTATTACCACGTTGAATAACATGGCATGGCACACCGGCCATATACATTCGAGGTTTTCTTGGCATGATTAACTCCGTTTAGTCGTAAGGCTCACTTCCTGTGAGATTATTTAAGCTAGCAGAACGACTTTATAAATGCAAATGCTTATCATTTGTCACCGACCCCTTTCGACCCCGATTGCCGCGTCAACACTGAAAAATGCTTGTTTTTCAGTGTTTCCTCGCAACGACCGGGAATGTTGAATTTTGTGGGGATCCCTCAGTCACCGCCCCCTTTTTTCCTTACTTGCTTGATTTGGTTATGCCAGAAGCTAAAATAATACACGAACTTTACAGCTACGTTTCGGTAGGATTTCTAATTCATATTAACGAGATCAAGGTACATAATTATAGTATCTGAATCCTGCTCTCTATCAGTCATCATAACTTTAAACCCACGCTTCTGATAAAATTTAACTGCATCAAGTTTAGAGTCAACAACTATGAATCGACATCCAATATTAGGCATAATATTTTCTATTGATATTGCTATACAAATATTAACCAGTGCTTTACCCAAGCCATTACCTCGAGCTCTCCTATCAATTGCTAATCTAGCAATTTTAATTGCTGGAAATTCAGTATATGCATAATATTCAACATCACTAGGCTGCGTTTCATCGCTAAGCTCAACATAACTACACAACATTGAAATATATCCCCAAATTCTTGGAGAGTCCGAATTTCCCGATTCTTGTGCATCAAGGATAACGTAAGTTTTAGTTAAGTTACACTCATGGTGTTGTTTTGCTTGATTTTGAAGAAATGATTTTAGAGGCTGGAATTGTTGAGAGCCTAAAGAAAACCCGGTAACGCTGTCACCGGGTTCTATTTGTCTTGCTGCAAATTCAGTTGGAGCAATAATTATTTGCTCACTTTAAGTGTAACAATGCCGTTACTATGTAAGTCTTTCAACAAAATACGCCCATTTGCAAGCGCATTGTTCGCGGCTACATTTGTAACACGATCAGATCTTATCTGTTTTCTAAATGCAATAGCATCTCTACCAGTAAGGCGTACGCCTCTAAATGGTGATGATTCTACAGCCATGATTGCACCCCCTTTATCTATTACCTTTAATACTATATATCGGCTGATTTGCCTAAAACTCAATAGTAACCCACTATTTTATCCACAGACTTATTAACAGGTTATACATTAAGTGTAGCTAAATATAGCAAATACGAGAGATTCTTAACAGAATTATTCGCATAATTGCGATTGATTAGCCAGCCTAATTGCCTAAAAATCATTTTCACTTTGTCGTACAAATTGTCGTACATCAGGATCAAAAAAGGCCTACCTTTCGGTAAGCCTTTAATAGATATTCATATCGAGTTTTGTCAGTCACATAAAGAACCCCAACACTTTATTAATGATGGGCTTTATGGTGGGTAGACAAGAAAATAAATTATAACAAATTGATTTATATAGTAATTTGGCGGAGAGCGAGGGATTCGAACCCTCGATAGGTTTAACCCTATACGCCCTTAGCAGGGGCGCGCCTTCAGCCACTCGGCCAGCTCTCCAAAATTTGAATTTAATGGGTTGTTAAATCACAAATCCCCAATGTTTCCACTGTATTGGTGGTCTCATTTGGGGATGCAAAGGATACTAGGGCTACCCGTTAAGGTAAAGTGAATTTATGAAAAAACCTTTAAAAACTACACATTACCATTAGGTTCAATACTTCCTGGGTTATTTTCTGGGTTCTTTTCTGCGTTCTTTTCTGCGTTCTTTTCATTTTTAATCCGTTCGTAAATTTCTTCACGATGAACTGAGATTTCTTTTGGTGCATTAACACCAATTCGAACCTGGTTACCCTTAACGCCGAGAACAGTTACAGTCACTTCGTCGCCTATCATTAACGTCTCACCGACGCGTCTTGTTAAAATTAGCATTTAAGCTCTCTCCTTATTTCAGTCAGATTACCTACACGACTGCTGCGTTCCTTGCCGCAACTTAGTTCGTTCCATGTTGTATCGTCAGGTTAACCCAAAACTTTAAAATATTTACATGTTTATTTAATTATTATATTTAAATCAAGCACTTGAAGCCTCTGCAAGCTCAAACGCGGTATGTAGAGTTCGCACCCCTAACTCCAGATATTTTTCGTCGATTACCACAGAAATTTTAATCTCTGAGGTTGATATCATACGAATATTAATGCCTTCATCTGACAAGGCTTTAAACATTTTACTTGCAATCCCGGCATGGGAACGCATTCCTACGCCAACGATAGAAACCTTTACAATGGCATTGTCGCCAATAACTTCACGCGCACCGAGTGAACTGGAGATTTCTTTCAGTATTTTCAGTGCGTTATTATAATCATCTCGATGAACGGTAAAGGTAAAATCGGTAGTGCTATCGGCGGCGACATTTTGAATAATCATGTCTACTTCAATATTAGCATCACTGATTGGGCCTAATATTTGATGTGCAACACCGGGTTGATCCGGTACTCCTAAAATGGTTAGCTTTGCTTCATCACGATTGAATGCAATACCTGAAATAACAGGCTGTTCCATTGTTTTACCCTCGATTCTCTGTTCATAACTGATTAAGGTACCCGGCCCATCTTCAAAGGAAGACACAACCCTAAGTGGGACATTATATTTGCCAGCAAATTCAACGGCACGAATCTGTAATACCTTTGAACCCAGGCTCGCCATTTCGAGCATTTCTTCAAACGTTATGCGATCCAGACGACGCGCGTCTGGTTCAACTCTTGGGTCGGTGGTGTATACCCCGTCCACATCGGTAAAAATCTGGCATTCATCTGCTTTTAAAGCTGCGGCCAATGCAACGGCAGTGGTGTCTGAACCACCCCGGCCTAATGTCGTAATGCTGCCGCTTTGATCAACACCCTGAAAACCAGCAACAACTATAATACGGCCATTATCTAGATCAGACTGCATTGAGGCATCATCAATTTCCATAATACGCGCTTTAGTATGCGAGCCATCGGTTAAAATTTTAACCTGTGCGCCAGTATAAGAGCGGGCATCGACGCCTCGCACATGCAAAGCCATTGTTAACAAAGCAATAGTCACTTGTTCGCCAGTTGAAACTAATACGTCATATTCACGTGCATTCGGTTCAGGGGAAATATGCTTGGCAAGCTCAATTAAACGATTTGTTTCGCCACTCATTGCAGACACAACCGCAACAACGCCGTTACCCTCATTCTGAGATTCGATCAGTTTATCGGCAATTTTTTCGATTTTTTCAACCGTGCCGACCGACGTCCCGCCAAATTTTTGCACTAATAAAGCCATGCCCCTCCCCTAAAAGGTGCAATTAAAGATTACTTTAATGAAATTAAAGAAGAATTGAACACATTCTACCGAAATTGGTGAAAAAATGCACTATTTACCCTTTATTTATACCCTATCGACGTCTATTTTCTCGCCAAACAGGATTCCTTATTTATTGATTCCCTATTTGCTGTCTAATCCAATCGGGTACTGACTTTAATGCCGCGTCCAAACCAGCAGGATTGGTACCCCCTGCCTGAGCCATGTCGGGTCTCCCACCACCACGACCGCCAACTTGTTCCGCGACTACATTGACCAAGTCTCCAGCCTTAATTATATCCGTTTTATCCTTGCTGACGCCAGCGACAATACTCACTTTCTCGCCATTGACTGCGGCCAACACCACCGCGGCATTGCCTAGCTTGTTTTTTAACTGATCGAGAGTTTCCCGTAGGACTTTTACATCGGCTCCATCTAATTTAGCAGCTAAAACGTTGATGCCTGATATTTCCTGAGCCTGGCCGGCTAAGTCGCTGCCCTGACTGCTCGCCATTTTCGCCTTAAGTTTTTCCAGCTCTTTTTCAAGTTGACGGTTATTGGCTAAAATATGCTCAACTTTTTGCACCACATCACCGCGTTTTGCTTTAATTAAACTGGCGATATCGGCCAGTGCCGCTTCGCCTTCATCCAGCCAGTTTAAGGCTTTACTGCCTGCCACGGCCTCGATACGACGAACCCCGGCAGCCACCCCGGTTTCGCTGATAATTTTAAAAACACCGAGGTCGCCAGTACGTTGCACATGGGTACCCCCGCAAAGCTCGATAGAAAAACCACCCATATCGAGAACGCGCACACTGTCGCCATATTTTTCGCCAAACAAGGCCATGGCACCCGATGCGATGGCATCGTCCTGGCTCATTATTTTGGTTTCGATATCATGGTTACAGCGAATGTGAGTATTTACTAAGTCTTCTATTTGCGCCAGTTGCTCAATACTGATCGGTTCAAAATGTGAAAAATCGAAACGTAGTTTTTCGGTATCCACCAACGAACCTTTTTGCTGCACGTGCTCACCCAATACATCACGCAATGCTGCATGCATTAAATGAGTAGCAGAATGATGTTCAGCAATTTGCTGACGATCTGATTCTTCAACATAGGCTTCCACACTATTACCAACCGAAACCGAGCCCTTACTCACGCTACCAATATGCGCAAAGATCTGGCCTTGCTTTTGCGTATCGGTGACATTAAATACACCGTCAACTGAAACCAGTTCACCTTGGTCACCCACCTGACCACCCGACTCGGCATAAAAAGGCGTGTGGTCTAAAATCAGCATTCCCTGTTCGCCTTCCGTTAGCTGCTCGACCGCCTGGCCTTCTTTAAACAATGCCGCAACCTTGCTTGAATCTTTTAGTATTTCATAGCCGGTAAAGTCCGTGCTACCTTCAATATTAATGGCTTGCGCATAATCTGCCGAAAAAGACTTAACCGAACGGGCTCGTTCACGTTGTGCATCCATGGCTTTATCAAAGCCGATTTTATCCATGCTCAAATTGCGTTCGCGAGCAATATCGGCGGTTAAATCGTAAGGAAAGCCATAGGTATCATAGAGTTTAAAAATGGTTTCACCGGGAATTTCTTTGCCCGACAAATCTGCAATCGCCTGTTCGAGTATTGTCATACCTTGATCTAAGGTTTCGGCAAAGCGCTGCTCTTCCTTCCTTAAGACTTTTTCTACCTGTGCCTGCATTTTTGCAAACTCAGGATAAGCCTCGCCCATTTGCTCAACCAGTGCAGCAACCAGTTTATAAAAGAAAGCATCGCGCAGACCTAACTTATGGCCATGACGAATTGCTCGACGAATAATACGGCGTAGCACATAACCGCGCCCTTCATTTGAAGGAATAACCCCATCGACAATCATAAAACTGCAGGAACGAATATGGTCAGCGATGACTTTTAAGGAATTACTTTGCCTGTCTTTACAGCCCGCTATATCGGCAATGGCTTTAATCAGTGCCTGAAATAAATCAATATCGTAATTACTATGGCCATTTTGCATAATCGCTGCGAGCCGCTCCAGGCCCATTCCGGTATCTACCGATGGCTTCGGTAAAGGGTTTAACTTACCTTCCGCATCACGATCATACTGCATAAAAACGAGATTCCAGATTTCGATATAACGGTCACCGTCTTCTTCTGGCGTACCGGGCGGGCCACCGGGAATGTCTCCACCATGGTCATAAAAAATTTCAGAGCAAGGGCCACAGGGGCCGGTTTCGCCCATCGACCAGAAATTATCTTTTGCCCCTATGCGACTAAAACGCGTAGAGTCAATTTTCATTTCTTTTAACCAGATATCTTCAGATTCCTGATCTTCATCAAAAACGGTGACCCATAATTTATCTTCGGGTAATTTTAAAACCTCGGTTAAAAACTCCCAGGCATATTGAATGGCTTCACGCTTAAAATAATCGCCAAAACTAAAGTTGCCCAGCATTTCAAAAAAAGTATGATGCCTTGCCGTATAGCCCACGTTTTCTAAATCGTTATGTTTGCCACCGGCACGCACACAACGCTGAGAAGACGTTGCGCGTACATAAGCACGTTTGTCCTGCCCCAAAAAAACATCTTTAAACTGCACCATGCCTGCATTGGTAAATAATAAGGTTGGATCGTTAGCGGGCACCAGCGAGCTTGAAGCCACTATTTCATGTTGTTTGTCTTTGAAAAAATCAAGAAAGGCTTTTCTGATTTCTGTGCTGGATTTCAGTTTTTTAGGCTTCATACTTTTGTTTTTATTCGTTATTAAATTCAAGTGTTTGGAGAAAATATTAAGGCGCAATTATATGCTATTTTCTTGCCGGAAACAGCGCTATAAAGAAGGAATTTTTAAAGAATCCGCTTAAAAATAGTACAAAAAGCAACTTTACTCGCTGGCGACATTCACTAGCCCAAGACGCAAAGCTTCCATCGTGGCTTCGGCACGTGTGGATACATTAAGTTTGTTATAAATACGTTTTAAATGTGCGGCTATAGTATTTGGGCTTAATTCCAGCAAACCGGCAACTTCATTCCTTTTCAGGCCCTTCGCAATAAGAGTGAGTATTTCTGTTTCACGCCCGGATAGTTTCATTGCTCTGTCCTGATTTTCCTCTTCAGTAAAATAGGCCATCATTTTACGTGCAATCGCGGGCGACAAAGGTGGTTCGCCTTTAATAATGCCCTGCAAAGCAGCTATAAACTCATTAGTGCTTTGCTCTTTTAACAAATAACCCTGGGCTCCTGCTTTTAAAGCGGGAAATATGTGTTCATCATCATCAGAAATGGTCGCCATGACACAGTAGGACTCCGGCGATATCGCCATAACATCTCTCAAAAAGTCGACACCATTTCCATCAGGTAAATTAATGTCGAGTAAGGCCAGATCTATTTTTTGAGTTTTTAAGATTGCACGCCCCTGCTCCAGGGTCGCGGCTTCAAAAACTTCTACTTCATCAAATGCGGCTCGAACAATACATGCTAACCATGTCCGTGTTTCTTCGAAGTCTTCTAACAATAAAGCTGTTTTCATAACCGAGTCCTTTACTTCCATATTGCAATGATAGAACTTTTATATAGGAATACTAATATCGACACAAGTGCCAGCTAATTCATCGTCTATAATACGCTGATTCCAGCGTACCATACCACCTGATTCTTTTATTCTGGTACGAATATTATTCACCCCCCGACCATTTACCCAGTCTTTCATCAGTTTGGTGTTGCCATTATCGCAAACTGACAAGGTAAAAAAATCGTCTGCAATATGGCAATCAATTTGCACCATGCTTGCATTGGCATGTTTTAATATATTTGTAATAATTTCCTGAACAACACGTTTCAAATTAGTTGCCTGTCGAGAGGTAAATATTTTCAGGTAAATTCGCCTGTCTTGAGCCCAGGACAGCGTTTTATTAACAGCATCTAACCTGAATTTTACATCAACTTGCAGTTCTCGCAGAATATCATCTAATTTTTGCTCTTTTCTACCGCCGAGCGAATTAATGGATTCACGTAAAGTCACTAACGCTTCTCTGGCCAGAGGTTCTTGTGGTGTGCCTTCGGTTTTATGGATTAAGGTTAACAACCTCGCCGCCACATCATCATGTAGGTCGCGTGCTATTCTTGTGCGCTCTTCATGTACGCCTTGTTCATAGGCACCTTTAAATTTTTGTGCATTCTCGAACAACATCATCATACTATTTAAAAAACTAACATCATTGGTATTAAACAAGCGACTGCCCCGTTCTACACCCGCAAGGCCGAGTGCCGGTATATTCGCAAATTCCGGCACATGCAAAACAGCACCACTCTCTCTAATGGCTATTTCGTCATATTCATCCGTTTCGTGCATAACCAGAACCGGATCAAACACCTGACGCAGCAGAAATTCCCACTGTTCTTTACTGCTTCGAACCGATTTAGACGAGAGAATAATTTCTAAAAGTTCAGGTAAACGGTCCTGGTAATGAGTACGATTAAAACCAAAGGCATAATTTCCCCACAACCAATGGCGCAAGGGAAAATATAACCAGCCCACAGCCAATGCTGAAAATAGCAAAGCCACCATCGAATTTAAATGAAATACAATTATTAGTAATACTGCTAACCCCAGCACCACCAGACCACCAAACATCCAGATCCAGGAATACAAAGCCCAAAGTTCTAATTTAAAAAGTTTATATTTTTTTAAGCCTAGCGCTACCCCAATGTAAACACAAAGCAAAGCCACCCAGTAAAAAAATTGTTTATGTATTAAATCAAAATCGGCTACCAATGGCACGATACTGATAATAAAAAACAGCACATCACCGGTGATTAAGGCATACACTAACCAGCGTAGTGACGCACGCTCAACAATAAAACCCCGCGTATAATTGTATTGTAACGTTATAAAAAATATTCCGAAGATAGCAAGCAGATAAAATAACGTGTACACACCCAGTAAAAGAGAATCGAATACCTGATACACATGTAATAGCGAGAGTAAACTTACTGAAAAGAGAAGCAGCATCAAAACTTTCGCATTTTTTACATGCATTGGATAAAAGCAAAAAATAGCAACAAAAAATAATACAAAAAACAGTGAAGCGTAATACTGAACCATAGCCAATATATAAAAAACCTGACCATCTATCGCTATTTCACGGCTTGTATAAACGGCTACAACACTGGATAAAATTAGGAAACTTAAACCTGTAATTGCGAAACAGGTATTAACTATTCTGGAGCCTTTAGATGAAAAGGCAAGCACGGCTACACTAACAAAAAAGATACCACCTCCCACTAGCAACTGTAACCAATACGTTATTGAAAGCGAACTAACTGGCCGGGAAGCCTTAGGGTAAAGAGTATGTAAGGTATCGTCCTGTGTTAGCAACAGCACTTTTTTTTCTTTTAAAATATTACTAACCTGTGCTTGCAAAGCAAAAAACTGATTAAACTCTTTATAAGTATCCAGGTTAAACGGCATTTCATTTATAAGCGTAGCCGTTAAGTCAATTGAGCCGTTACTTCCTGTAACAGATTTGATGCGTTCGCTTTTTTTTATGTCGGCTGAAGCGGGGCTATGAGATTCAATAGATGCAACGATAATCTCGCCTGTTTCAGAATCCACACTAAACCCTAGGCCCAGCCATGGCGTTGATGTAGCAATTTGTGTGCTGATAAAAACAACAAATAAATAAACAACAGCGCTGCTTACAAAGATAAGTTTAGGCGACAAAGTAAATTTCATTCAATCTTCAAAGTCATTGCTTTTGATAACGCTCATTATATGTTGTTGTGTAAAACCGCGTTGTTGTAAAAACCGTATTTGCTTTACCTTTTCATTTATCTCGGTTGGTAAGGTATGACCAAAGCGTTTGCTGCGAACATCGCTTGCTCGGCTAAACCATTCAGGTTGATTAAAGTCAAGATACGCATCTATTAATGATTCGTCAACACTGCGTTGTTGTAATTCCATTTGTATTTTTATTGGCCCGACACCACGTTTTATTTTTGAATTGACAAAGACTTCGGCAAAACGTGCTTCGTTTAAATATTTGTCTTTTATTAGATGCTCGATAACCTCCTCAATGTCATTATCGTTATAAGACTTTCTTTTTAATTTGTTACGTAACTCAAAGCCACTATGCTCGCGTCCTGCGAGCATACGTATTGCGGCAGCGTATATTTTTGCGTCCATAAAAATTTAACTCGTATAAAATATACCTATACTTTTACTTCCTGAAGTTCAGCTTTATCATCTGTACCGGACTTAGCCTTGGCCTTAGCCTTAGCCTTGGCTTTAGTGTCCGATTTTTCACTTGCGGCAGCATTATCTTCAGATAAATCAGGTAATAGAATACTTCTAATTTTAGCTTCAAGGTCATGAGCAATATCTGGATTTTCTTTTAAGAAGTTACGCACATTATCTTTGCCCTGACCAATACGGTCACCATTATAGCTATACCATGAACCGGCTTTGTCGATTAAATCGTGCGCTACACCTAGCTCAATAATTTCACCTTCGCGCGAAATACCTTCGCCATATAACAGGTCAAATACCACTTGCTTAAACGGCGGTGCTACTTTATTTTTAACCACCTTAACGCGCGTTTCATTACCTAAAATTTCGTCGCCTTTTTTAATCGCACCAATACGTCGAATATCCAGACGCACAGAAGAATAAAATTTGAGAGCATTACCACCGGTTGTTGTTTCCGGGTTACCAAACATAACGCCGATTTTCATACGTAGCTGATTAATAAAGATAACCATCGTATTAGACTTTTTAATATTAGCGGTTAATTTACGCAGTGCCTGGCTTAATAATCTTGCCTGTAAGCCCATATGTGAATCACCCATATCGCCTTCAATTTCAGCCCGTGGCGTTAAGGCCGCAACCGAATCAATAACGATAACGCTAACCGCACACGAGCGTACCAACATATCGGTAATTTCCAACGCTTGCTCACCGGTATCTGGCTGAGATACCAGCAACTCATCCACATCCACACCAAGTTTTTCTGCATAGGATGGATCCAGTGCATGTTCCGCATCAACAAAAGCTGCGGTGCCACCGGCCTTTTGGCATTCAGCAATCACTTGCAAGGTTAAGGTTGTTTTACCTGACGATTCCGGGCCGTATATTTCAACAACACGCCCTTTGGGTAAACCGCCTACCCCGAGTGCAACATCTAAACTCAACGAGCCGGTTGATATCGTTTCGATATTACGCATGCTGGTTGAATCGCCCAAGCGCATTACGCTGCCTTTACCAAACTGTTTATCAATTTGTGCTAATGCATTTGCCAATGCCTGTTGTTTTTGATTTTCGCCTTTGTCAGCCATGTTGTTGCTCCTGTATGGTTTTTTTCCATCATTTATTTTTGCTTTAACGACAACAGATGTTATTTTTTTAAACAAATCACTCTGTTGCTGCTCACTGTGGAGTAACAATAGGCTATACATTTTATCATGTCAATACTTTTTACGACCTATCTATATTTTATTTGGTGGTAGTTTTTATTGATAAAGCGCGTTATATTCAGCTATACTCTAAGTTACTAAAAATTAAGGGTTAATTAAATTGAACACCATAACACCAAGCATTGATAAACTTAAATGGGCAAACCGCCAACGCTTGCAATACATTGAAATTATGGCGTTTTATACCGGCGTGGTGACACGCAGCGACGTCGCAAAAACCTTTGGGCTATCCGATGCAGCCGCAACCAAAGACCTTAATTTATATAACCAGCTCGCCCCTGATAACCTTATATATAGGCATGCTGTTTTTGGTTTTGTGCCCAGTGAACGATTTGAAGCCATTATTGCCGATTTAACCCCAGAGGCGGCACTACCCCTTATCGCCAACAACCTGACTATGATCGGCGGAGCACAACCGCGACAGTTGGTTTACGGTATTTCGATAGACGCTTTACCTCTGCCTAGCCGGTTACCAAAAAAAGAAATACTCGCGCAAATTATTCGCGCAACCAAACACTGTAAAAAGTTACAGGTTAATTATTTATCGCTGTCAGACAGACATAAAAACAAAGACGGCAATACCCAACGAATCATCGAGCCACATGCGCTTATTAATACCGGCTTGCGCTGGCATATTCGTGCCTATAACGAGGAAACATTCGATTTTAGAGATTTTGTGCTCTCGCGTATTCAGCAGGCAACAATGTTAGATGACGATGCCGAATCCAGCCCGGAGTTTGATGACAGCTGGACAGAGTTAGTCAGCGTACAACTCACGCCACACCCGAAACTTGATGAACGCCAACGAAAAAGTTTACTTTTAGACTATGCCGCTACCGACAGCATTATAGAAATAAGCGTAAGAGGCGCATTGCTGGCCTACCTGCTGCAACGCTTATCGGTTGATACCAGTGCCGATTACTCGATGAACCCAAACGCTTACCAGCTGGTTATTGTTAATCGGGATGAAATTGCGCCCTTTGCAGAGTGGGTATTTAAATAAACCAGGCCTTCAATCTTGTCTTTAGCCTGTATTAGAGATAAGAAATTTTATACTGCGCAGTGACTAGGGTGACTTAGAAATAGCATGATTTGGTAGGGAGCCCCGTAGATTGGTAGCCAACCGCAGCAGCGCATAAGAGAAATGATACTTATACTCCGTAAAAAGTGAGAATAGGAAACGGGTGTCGCTCACTAAAGACCGTCTGCCGCAGGGACGCGGCGGTCGAGCGGCCATGGACGGCGTGTTTTGCGAGTCTTTGGTGAGCGACACCCGTTTCCTATCCGGGGGAAACCACAAAATTTGTTATGCGCAGCTGCGGTTAGCTAGATTCCCACCAATCTCACGCGGGAATGACAAAGGTTTGTTAGCCAAAATTTAAGTTAAATACAGCAACAACTTATCAATCGCCATATCCACCGCCTGCTGCCGCACGGCATCGCGACCGCCTTTAAATATTTCGGAATAGCTGTGCAAATTCCCATCGATACACCAGGCAAACCAGACCAGACCAACAGGTTTTGCATCACTCCCACCACCTGGGCCCGCAATGCCGGAAATAGCCAGACTGACTTCGACATGGGCTTGCTCACAGGCACCTTTAGCCATTTGCGTAACAACCTCTTCACTCACCGCACCGAATTGTTCGAGAGCCGCGTTCGAAACCCCCAGCATTTCATGTTTAGCTTCATTTGAATAGGTAACAAAACCACGCTCAAACCATGTTGAACTACCAACAAGGTCGGTAAACAGTTTTGCAACCCAGCCCCCAGTACACGACTCAGCACAGGCAATACGCCAGTGATTTTTGTTCAGAATTAAACTAAGTTGTTCAATTTTTGAACAATTTGTGCTTTTTTTTATCATCATATCAATACATTCTGTGATCTGCAGGTAGTGTCAAAATTGAATAATTGGTAAAATAAACTAACTTATACCAGATTGGGTCATTTTTTCACTCTCTACAATAATGCCACACAATATAAAACAGTTTGAAAATAGATGGAAATTAGTAACAGCTCACATTTTAGCAGCGATGCATACCTGCTCAGCCAACGAAAATATCAGGCTGAACATGACAATGTGCTGCCTGTAGAAAAAACCCACAAAGACCAACAAAATGATAAGCGGCAGACAGGTAAAACAGAAGTATTAACAAGCAGCCTTGCTTCTAAAAGGTCTGCAACACAAACAGAACAAAATACGGCGGCTCTGGAAACCAATCCATTTCAGGCTTTTAACGCTAGCCGCACTCGCCAGACGAATTCAAACCACAGCAATGCAGCCTATAAAGTAGCCGCACATAACTCGCAAATTGGTTATCAGGCCGAACAAGCTGTCGCCAGATACAATAAAGTTGAAAATAGCCAATATGGCCAGGACTTGGTTAATCGAATTGAATTATTGGTTTAAACGAAAGACATTGCTATTCGTTTAACATCGACTGAATTACCGCCCCCACTTCAAAACCTTCTCCGTGTCGTTGTTTCATCACCCGTACCACTTTGACACGTGCGTGCAACGGTTGAGTTAAATCATTTGACGGCACCACCTTAATATCAATCAGTGATTCTTTTTCAACTTCATTTTCTGAAACAAACATTAAACCTCGACCGCTTAAATTTTTTAATAATGCAGTTTGATCCAGCTGCGTCTCGACGGCAACATCGTCATCAATATCTTCTGGTACGCCAAAGCTTAAGGTGCTATCCAGCGCAACGCGTACAAAATCCCGTTTTTCGTCATAATTCCGCAAGTTACTTCCCTCCAAATTCTTAATTTATGGAAAAGTATAGTATGCAATTTTGAAGCCGTCTTTGTTTATGCTTATATTTTTAAACATCAATAAAGAATTGGGGCGCTATAGTCAGGACGTACAATGTCCCACAATGGAGTCGTTATCGAAATCATCATCATCATTTTTCTTATTTTTTGTATCGGCAACTACTTTTGCAGCCAGGTAACTGAGTAAGATGCGCTCAATATCAGATTTTTTAACCGGCTTGGTTATAAAGTCATCCATTCCAGCCTTCAGGCACTTTTCTCGATCGCCTTGCATGGCGTTTGCCGTGAAGGCGACAATGGGGATTGGTTTAGCTGTATTTTTTAACTCAAGTTGACGAATTTGTCGGCTGGCCTCAAAGCCATCCATCTCCGGCATTTGGCAGTCCATAAAAATAAGGTCGTACGTATTTTCACTAAACATATTAACCGCTTCTACACCATTAACAGCCGCACTTACACTTAAGCCATAGCTTTTTAGAATGGCCGTCGCTACCATTTGGTTAACCGCATTGTCTTCGACCAATAATATTTCGGTATTTTCCAGAGTGAACTTTTCGATTGGCTTAACACTCGCCTCCTGCAAGGTATGCCGTGTTACCAGGCCAATATCGTCTGCATTTTTATAGGCATGCCAGACAGCTGACAATAATTTGGGTAGTTCCAGCGTATAAGTTGGTTTGGTTAGGTAACCACTAAAGCCCAACGCATCCATTTTCTGGCTATCACCTTTTTGTGGTGCACTTGTGAGTAATACCAGAGGTATATTTGCCAATTTAGCTTCAGCTTTAATTTGCTGAGCCAGATGTGCGCCATCAAGCTCGGGCATTTGATAGTCACTAATAACAAAGTCAAAAGGTGTATCAGTTTTGAGTGCGTCTAATAAAATTTGTTTAGCGTGCACGGCTGAATCTAACGCTTTAACATTAACCCTGTATGCGGCAAGTTGTTCGCTATAAATCATACGACCCGTTTCATTATCGTCGATTAATAAGCAATGCAAGCCTTCGAGTTGTTTATAGTTATCGACCACTACCTCATTAAGCTTTTTATCGCTTTGTAATAATTTAGCGGTAAACCAGAACGTTGAGCCTTTGCCTAATTCACTCTCAAGCCCCACTTCACCGCCCATTAATTCTGCAAGTTGCTTGCATATTGCCAGGCCTAATCCCGTGCCGCCAAAATGCCGGGTGGTGGAACTATCGGCTTGTTCAAATTGTTTAAAAACAGCGCTCAGTTTGTCTTCTGCTATACCTATACCGGAATCCTGCACCGAAATGCGTAGAATCGTTTTGTCTAAATCGATACCATCTAAATCGACTTCCACCGTTAATACGACCGACCCCACTTCGGTAAATTTTACCGCGTTACTCAACAGGTTAAGAATAATCTGCCTGATACGCCCCGGGTCACCTTTAAAATAGCGCGGGGTATCCGGCACGTAACGAAGTAGCATTTCAATATTTTTTTCTCGACATTTGAGCACTAATATTTCGGACACTTCTTCAGCAAGTAATTGCATATCAAAATCAATTGTTTCCAGTTCCAGCTTGCCAGCTTCAATTTTTGAAAAATCTAAAATGTCATTGATTAATACTAGTAATGCTTCGGCAGAAGACATGGTGGTGTTGGCGAAGTTTTGTTGTTTGCTATTCAGTTCAGTATCAAGTAATAAACCGGTTGCACCAATAATACCGTTCATCGGGGTACGAATTTCATGGCTCATATTGGCCAAAAAGTCGGATTTCAAACGTGTCGATTCTTCGGCTATTTCTTTCGCCTCTTTCATCATCGTTTCGGCTTGCTTACTCAAGGTAATGTCCGTGCGTATCGAAATATAGCTTTGCGGCTTGTTATCATTACCCATAAACGGAACGACGGTGGTATCAACCCAATAAAGTCGGCCGTCTTTTGCTTTATTACATATTTCGCCATGCCATACTTTGCCCGCAGCAATAGCACGGTACATGTCTCGGAAAAAACTTGTTTCATGGTAGTCTGATTTTAATATTCTATGATTTTGACCCATGAGTTCTTCCTGGCCATAACCACTTATTTCTGAGAATTTTTTATTTGCAAACGTTATCGTTCCTTGCACATCGGTAATCGCAACAATCGCATGTTGATCCAGTGCAAATTTCTGCTCGGCTAAATCGTCTAGGGCAGCCTGTATTTCCTGTGCTGTTTCTTCTAAGGCCTGTTCATGTGTTTGGCGCACTTGCAGCATATGGTTAAAAGCATCGGCAAGCTTACCAATTTCATTATTAACACTCATTTCCACCTGTTGATTCAACTTGCCGGCGGCCACTTCCATACTGGCATCCGCCAGACGAATAAGTGGACGGGTAATCCGCCGTGCCTGATAAACAGCCAGTAGCACAACCAATGCAGCCGTTAGCAGCAGCATCACCAGTATAATGTTTCCCTGCTTATCAGCACCTGCCAGAGCCTCGTCGCGATCTATTTCGCTAATAAGCCCCCAGTTCACACCGGGCAACGCTACATTTAGGTGTAAACCTATCACCGGTTTACCATTAGGGCCGATATATTCGGAAGCCACATTATGCCGGTCATCTGAATACTGATTCTGCTGCCAGAGATGGAACAACTGGGTATCAATACGTTGCAACACGCTGTTCGCTGTTTCGTCCGAACTAACCGGAGTACGCGTCAAGCCATCAGAGCCGACAAGGTAATGTGTCAGAGAACTCTCATCCTCCTTTACCTGCATTAATTTAGAAATTCGTTCCAACCGCAACTGTATTGCAAACACACCAATAATATTTCCAGCTTCATCCAACATGGGGGCCGCAATAAAACCGATTAATAAATCGGTGTCGGTACCATAACGTTTGAAATCAGAAAATTGTGCCTCACCAGTATCTAAACTGGCTCGAACAATATGCGCAAAACCGGTACCCGAATAAAGGCCGGTAAAAAGATTACTGCCACGATCGTCTGCGCCGAGAACCGAAAACAAAATATTGCCCTGGTTGTCGATCAATAACAAGTCATCCATGTAGTCATAGCGGTTTGAAAGGCTAATAAGATCCTTTTGCCGCTTATCCACCAGTAATGCCCAGGCATCACTCTTCACAAATTCAATGGGTTTCTGCTTGCTTGCTTGCAAGCCCTGTCGCAAGACCGTTAAAAATTCAACATTACGAGTATTTTCTGCCTGACCATTCAAATCCATAAACCGGTAGCTGAACCAGGTTTTAATAAAAACGGCTTTCTGCTGAGCCTCCCGTTCTAATTCATGCGCCACCGTTTCTGTCAGGCTCTTCTCCATTTGGCGATAACCAATTACCGACGTAATAGACAAAGGCAATAACGCTAATAGCAAAAACCACAGCAATAAACTGCGGCCAAGCGGGATAAAAGGTTTCCCCTTATTCCCGATGTTGAATTGCTTGATGCCTTTGCTCACCTGCAAGTTACCTCTGGCCAACCAGCTAACAAAACACAAATTCTCTGTTAGTCATAAAATTAAGCATGTACGTATCTATTATTCCCTTATTAATTAATTGCTTTACTATCAAAACGCGTGCCAGCTAAGGCTTCAATATCCATAGGTTTTTGCAAAATACCGCCTTCAACTGCCAAAGCCATAATCCGCGTGTCTCATTTTATGGCGATAATGGTCATACGCGACTAATGCGGCATAATGGTCGGCAAGGGAAATATAGAAGGCTTTAATCACCTTTTTATCGGCTGATGACAGCGCAAATGCAAAACTGCTATAAAAACCAAAATCAGGCTAATAAACATTCACTGAATGTATTTATTACCCATGTCCTGTACCTTGATTACTGTTGACTAATCTCTAATATAGCGGGCAAATCGGCTTGAACTTTACCGTTATTTTAGGTATTTGCAGGACACTAGTAACACATAGAGACACACAGCCAAGAAAATTTGACACCATAGCAACCTATGGTCGACTTGGAACAACACACCAATGATGCAAAAGCCGTTTATCCGAAGAAACCAGCCACAAACTTAGTGCATACAGTGATGTCCAGATTGTAGGTCTGGTTAGCAATGTAAAAGGCATAGCTCGTGAAATGGAATGCGTAAAAATAGAAAATGAAGATAGTGATATTTTAGTTAGAAAAAAAATTACTGACAAATAAGGTTGGTGCTTTTATTACTTTGTTGAGTATTCCAGAGATTAATATAATTGTTGGCGCTGCATTAGTTTTGCTGGGGTTATTACGATATCCCTTAATTCTAGGCCACATTCTTATATTGAGCGATGGTTTGTTGTTTAATCTTAGTGGAAGAGGTTCCCGGATGATAAGTCACTTGAACGATAGATTTACCCGCTTCTTTTAAAAAAGTCTCAACTTCAATATTATGTGGCTGCTTACCCCAGTCTTCACCAATAACGAAAATATCAACATCTAATTCTTTACAGGCAGAGGCATATTCCAGCTCATAATAAGGCTGTACAATGTCAACACAGCGCAACGCGCTTAACATTTCCATTCTTTCTTCAAGCGGAACGACAGGAACATTCGGTTTATAGCTGGCAACAACTTCATCGGATGCGACCCCAACAGCCACCCTGTTACCTAATGACTGACAGTGCTGAAGTAAAGCTAGATGCCCAACATGTAATAAATCCCATGTACCTACTGTGTATACAAGCATTACTTCTTCCCCAATTAAAATGACGTGCTACTATACCAGATTCCCATCCATCAACTGGGGCTTATTACAAAGATATTACAAATTTATTATTATAATAAGTCGCTACAATCCCATTCCGTATAAAGGCAATTTAATGACCAGCAATAATCCAGAAATCAAAGTGTTACAACCCAATACCATTCTCTCCTACGCCAAAGATCTACCTAATGTTTGCTCGCTTTCAGGCCTAGCCTGCACCATTGCGGCGATTTATTTCAGCATAACCGGCCTGTATGCAGCGGCTATGATTGGCATGGTTTGGGCGGTTGCATTTGACTGGGCAGATGGGCTTATTGCGCGCAGAATGAAAGGTCGTACAGGTGACGACAGCACTTTTGGTGGTCAGCTAGATGTATTAATCGACATTGTGAGCTACGGCGTGACCCCCGCCATTCTGCTATTGAGTTATGGAAAATTCGAACTTATTTATCTGCCCGGCGCATTTTTGATGGTGGCGGCGAGCGCACTGCGACTGAGTTACTTTAGTACATTCGGTCTGGCAGGTGGCAAGAGTTATACCGGGCTGGCTCTGGATAACAACAGCCTCATACTGGTTGCTATCTTCTTACTGGAAGGCGCGATGAGTCAGAGTGCTTTTGCAGTGGTGCTTTATGTCAGCAGCATTGGGCTCGCGGCCTTAAATGTATCCCAGATAAAAACACCAAAGCTATCCGGTAACCCCGTTAATGTGTACATTCTTGCCGCTTACACACTAACCATTACGGCACTATATAGCTGGAAATTGATATAACCCCCATCACTGCTGTCCCGTTAACTTTAAGCCCCTGCTTTGAATATAGAAAGCTTGGTCATTGCGAGCGATAGCGCGGCAATCTTGCTGGAATATACCCCATATAAACAAGATTGCAGCACTATCGCTCGCAACGACAAACTCACACCCATTTCATGTCCAGGAAGTTAATGTTTTCTTTTACTACTTAATATAGGCCTCATAAAAACATCTTATTCATAAGTTAACGGGACAGCAGTGAACCCCCATATATAAAAGCATTCATGGGGATTAGCTTCAAACAGGCTCATCCTCATGAATGGCTACAATATTATTTTTAAGCCGATTGTTAGAGATCCCCTTAAGCCCAGTCACTCAATACAACCTTACCGATTGCGCTTCCCTGCTCCATCATTGCATGTGCTTTGCGACAATTTTCAGCATTTATGGGATGCAACATAGTATTAGCAGTGGTGACCAGCACACCGTCATTAATGAGTTCAGATACGGCATTCAATAATCGTTGCTGCTCTATCATGTCAGACGTTTTATACATCGCTCGGGTAAACATAAACTCCCACACAAAGGTGACGCTTTTACTTTTTAATAAAGAAAGGTCGACATTTGAGGTATCAACCGTTGAGCATATTTTCCCTTGAGGCTTAATCGCCTTTGCCATCGCTGACCAGTGTTGATCCGTATTATTAAGGCAGAGAATATAATCCACCCGTGGCTTATCGATTGCCGCCAGTTCTTCATCTAGAGGCTGGTAATGATTAATCACATTATCCGCCCCTCGCTCTAAACACCATTGTTTTGATTCAGGTCGAGAAGCCGTCGCAATGACGTTTAATTTTGCCAATTGTTTAGCCAGCTGTATTGCGATTGAACCCACGCCACCTGCACCGCCAATGATCAAGATAGACTTACCCGCATCATCGCCTTGTGCTGAGATTTGCAAGCGTTCAAATAAGGCTTCCCATGCGGTAATACTGGTGAGGGGGAGAGCCGCGGCTTCAATAAATGAAAGTGATGCAGGCTTACTACCGACAATACGTTCATCAACCAGCTGAAATTCACAATTCGAACCTGAGCGAGTAATATCACCCGCATAGTAAACCTGATCACCGACGGCATAATGCTCAACCAATGACCCAACCGCCACCACTTCACCCGCGGCATCCCAACCCAATATGCGGGGTGATGCCTCGACCTGCTCCTTTGGAGCACGTACTTTGGTATCCACAGGGTTCACCGATATTGCATTCACCTTCACCAGCAAATCATGCTCACTGGCTTCAGGTTTTGGGCATTCAAAATCTTGCAGACTGTCTTTATCTTCGATAGGTAAATATTGAGTTAAACCAATGGCTTTCATAAACGACTCCTATAATTATCCTGAACTCGGGATAAGAGAAATCAGTTATTAAAATCCACTTATGCTTATGCGAGGACAATGAGCTGGGATTACTCAATAAAGACCGTCTGCCACAAGGACGCAGCAGTCGAGCAGCCACGGATGCGGAAGTTGTTATCTCGAGTTCAGGTTAATTAACTATGCAATAGTTTTAATTATAAAGCTATTGCCTGCAAACATTGTCTGTCTATTAATTGCTCTTCAAGCAATAAGCTATCGGTTACAGGCTTGTTGTGATTTTGAATACCCAGCAACTCACAAATAATACCGCAAATTTCGGTTTGTTTAGGGGCACAACTCTGCTGATGGGAGAAATGCTCGCCAATCACAAAAAAGGGAATGTCGCGTTCTTTAGATAGAGTCCCACCATGACTTTTATCATCATTCATGCCATGGTCAGACGTAATCAAAACTTGATAGCCTTCATCGATCCACCTGGGCAGATATTTAGATAATTCAGTGTCTGATTGTCGCACCGTATTTCGATAATGAGCACTATCAACGCCCGCTTTATGCCCCGCGTTATCGATGTTCATCGGGTGTATCAACAAAAAGTCCGGGGTGTAACGAAGCCTTAAGGACTCTGCATCGAGGTATAGGTAACTATCGGCATAGTGCTCCCCATGATAGAAGCAACCATACTGGATTAACTGCTCGGGATCTTGAGTATGGCGATCACGTACTGCATCATAAGGGCTGCAATTATAGAGTTCACTATACCAATGGAATGCAGCAGCAGCAGTCGTCAACCCCGCACCACGCGCTAGACTGAAGACGCTTTTTTGATTGGAATTACGTGCCACCTGATTATTCACAATACCGCTTAGAGCCGGGGTAACACCAGTGAGTATTGTTTCATATAGTGGCCGAGACATAGACGGTAATTCGCACTGCATCTTATAAACGGTGGCGACCCCCTGCTCTTTAAGAGCGTACAGGTAACCCATGCACTGTTCAGCAGCTTCATAAGCCAGCCCATCAAGCACCACCAATATTGTTTTGTTAACCATTGTACGTCTACCATCATTATTTATGTCAAAATTGTTAGTACTGTAGTGAGTTAATAAGTATTAATGGCGACAGATATATGATGTTTTTGTGACATGAGCTACATCAATACGCGATGATCGATGGCATCAGGTTTGAGTTGCTCAATCCCCTAATTTCGGTATCTTGGATTATTAGACTATTGCAGCGCACATAACATATTGTTATTTATTGCTTTTAACTGCTGTCCCGTTAACTTTAAGCCCCTGCTTTGAATATAGAAAGCCTGGTCGTTGCGAGCGATAGCGCGACAATCTTGCTGGAATATACCCCATATAAACAAGATTGCCGCGCTATCGCTCGCAACGACAAACTCACACCCATGTCATGTCCAGGAAGTTAATGTTTTCTTTTACTACTTAAATAGGCCTCATAAAAACATCTTATTCATAAGTTAACGGGACAGCAGTG